>Ga0079223_10000007_pt1 | contig 53130 bp, 55 predicted proteins | sample Stecom2011_FD_75072 | JGI IMG/M metagenome (GOLD analysis project Ga0079223, IMG submission 75072) | Agricultural soil microbial communities from Utah to study Nitrogen management - Steer compost 2011 | ecosystem: Environmental > Terrestrial > Soil > Agricultural land | place: USA: Utah...
TAATTCTTTTTTCTAAATCTGCCGGTGCTTTTACAATATGAAGTATATGATTTTTATGAATTGTTTCAACTACTGGGTATACCTTTATTTCTTTCGCAGTTCTCACAACCATAACTGCAAGTTCTTTATCAAAAGAAATTAATTTTTCTGCATAAAGTTTTGAATTCCTGCTCTTTAATTTTTCAAATCCAGTGATTAATTCTTTTTCATTCTTAACAGAAGCATTTCCATAACCATCATAGCCCATTATTCTTGATTTTAAAATGAATTTACCACTAAGACTCTTTTTTATTTCTTCATAAGATGAGTTAAATGATACTTCAATAAAATCTGCAACAGGGATTTTTTTCTTTCTTAAAGTTGATTTCTGAATAAATTTGTCCTGTATAAGAGAGATAGTCTTAGAAGAAGGAATAACTCTCTTCCCCATGTTTTCAATTTTTGAAAGATATGAAGAATCTATAAACTCGTTTTCAAGAGTAATTATATCAGATTTATCAGTAAATCTTTTTAAAACATCTTCATCATTAACCCAGCCAACAAATTCATTTTCTGTTAACTGACCAGCAGGAGAATTTTTATGTTTCTCAAGAATTGCAATATCAAAACCAAGTCGGTATGCCTGGAAGGCTGACATCCTTGCAAGCTGTCCCCCGCCCAATATTCCAATACACAGTCTTCTATTCATAATTAATTTTATTTATGATGCATGAAAATAAAAAATGATTATGACAATTCCCTTTTCAATTTTTACACTTATTAATTTTTTTCTATTTTAGCGACTCGAAAAAAAAGAAACAGGTCTCAAGTTGTTCATGGAAGATCATCTTTATCTTGATAAATCCGATATAAATGGTACAGGAGTTTTTACTTCTGTTGATATACCTGCCGGTACACACATAATGGTGATAAAGGGTGAAGTTATTTCTGCCGATGAGTGTGTCAGACGAGAGAATGAAGAAAATAATGTTTATATCTTCTGGTTAGATGATGATACATATATAGACACACGCAATTCAGGTAAAATTAAATATTTAAACCATAACTGCGACCCTAACTGTTATGTTGAAGAGCGGGATAAAGAGAGTTTATTTTTAATTGCAGATAGAGATATTAGAGCAGGTGAAGAACTGACAATTGATTATGGTTATGATGAGATTTATGAAGAATGTGCCTGCAGCGAATGTACTTCCTGATTTAGTTATAATATTTATAGATGTATTGAATTATTCCTGTCTGCTCACCTGAGTAATCATACTGTAATTCTTCAATTACATTGCCTTTGTCATCATACCTGAATTTATATTCGTAAACAAGACTGCCGTTTTCATCATAAGTTGATGAACTTTCTTTCATCCCGTTATCATATTCATTTTCAATGCTGTAGACTTTTTTATTATCAGAAGAAAACCATTCCTCTTCAATAAGATTGCCTTCATCATCATAATGATATATATAATATTCCTGAAGCTCATCATTCATATTATATCTATATGCTTTTGTCTTATTGCCGAACTCATTGTATTCGTAGGTATAATAATTTGTTAAGCTTCCATCTATATAACGATTGGTTCTTGTGCGGACACCATCTTTATTATAATCATAAGTAAACCTGTACTTAACAGAGCCGTCATCATCATAAATAATTGTCTCAGTTAAAAAACCTTTGTTGTTATATTTAAGCGTTGAAATTTTATGGCTTCCTGCCGGTTTTCCTTCAGAATCAAAAACAAAATTTACTTTATCAATTTCTCTGATTTTCGATGACCTTATATATTCTCTCTCAGTTTCTTCAATGTTCACAATTTTCTTTTCTGTTTCATACCTGACATTTTTTTCTCTATCGGTTTCTGTTGCAGATGAACAGCCGGTAAGATATAAAACAGGAATAACAATAATAAGCAGACTAATTACTTTTAACTTCAACACCATTTTCAAATAATGTTTCGAGAATAATATTTTCTTCCTCATCATACCTGATTAATTTTCCGTGTCTAACACCTTTTTTAAAATTAGCTTCCTCTCTTAACTTTCCTGAAGGATAATACCATGCCCACTTACCTTCAGCAAAATCATCAACAAAATACCCTGTTGATTCAAGGCTGCCGTTTGGATAATAATATTTCCATAAACTATCATTTTTATTTTCTTTAAGAAAACCTTCCATCTCTAAATTGCCGTTGGAATAATATACCTTAAAGAAACCATGCTTTCGCCCATTTATTACTTCATATTCTATTCTTTTTCCTTCAACATTTCCATTCATTGTTCCCGTAAAAAGATTGCCCTGGTCATCATAAACAAGGGAGTCTAATTTAATTTCAAGTTTTTCTTTATCAGGTGATTCTGAACAAGAGGAAATTAGGAAGAGTAGAATAACAAGTATTAATAATTTGGTTAAAGATTTAAATGAAAAGATTATATGTTCTCCTGATTTATTTGTTGATAAGCTTTAAGTAATTTTTCTTTTGTTTTAGAAAGTTCCTGTGATATTACTTTAACTTCACCTAATACAGGCATAAAGTTAGTGTCACCGTTCCATCTCGGCACAACATGAAAGTGAATATGATCATCAATACCGGCACCTGCACACTTACCGAGATTTACACCAATATTAAAACCTTCAGGGTGTATAGTAAGTTTCAAAGCTTTTACCGCTGTCTGTATCTTCTCCATAGTTTCTAAATTTTCTTCTTTGGTTAGATCTTCTGGATTACTTAGATGCCTGTAAGGAATTACCATCAGATGTCCATTGTTATAGGGATATAGATTAAGTACAGTAAATGTCAAATCTCCTTTATCAACAAGGAGATTTGACAAATCATTTACATCCTCTTTTGCAATATTGCATAGAATACATCCTTCATCTTTATCTTTTTTAAGAAAAGAATCGATGTATTCAGAACGCCATGGAGACCAAAGTTTATTCATTAAAGGAACGATCGATAAGTTTACAATAATTTTAATTTATAATTTTTAATTTATTCAGTGACCTTCTTCTCTCGATTTATTGTATTCCTCAATAATTTTCTGTTCTATTTCTTTTGGCACTTCTTCATAGTGAGAGAATTTTCTATGATGTGTTCCCCTTCCCTGAGTTAAACTTCTTAAATGTGAAGAATATTTATATAGTTCAGCGAGAGGTACATTTGCTTTTATTTTTTGGAATCTACCGTCTGAGTCCATACCAAGAATTTTTCCTCTTCTGCTTGATATATCACCCATTACATCGCCCATATATTCTTCAGGGACAATCACCTCAATTTCATAAATTGGTTCAAGAAGTACAGGCTTTGCAGCAAGGAATCCTTTCTTGAAACATTGAGCAGCAGCAAGTTTAAAAGACATTTCATCTGAGTCAACACTATGATAAGATCCATCGAATAGAGTTACTTTAACATCAACAACTTTATTGCCTGATATAACACCTTTTTCCATTGTTTCCAGAATACCTTTTTCAACTGCAGGTATGAATCTTCCCGGGACTACACCACCAACAATAGCATCGACAAATTCAAATCCCTTGCCCCTTGGTAAAGGTTCCATTTTGAAAAAGACATGGCCGAACTGTCCGCGTCCGCCCGACTGTTTTTTATGTTTATATTCAACTTCATCGGCTCTTCCTTTTATAGTTTCGCGGTAAGGAACCTTTGGTTCAACGAGATCAACCTCTACTCCATATCGTTCTTTAAGTCGTTTAACAGCTAAAGAAAGTTGAAGCTCACCCTGTCCGGAAATAATTGTCTGAGAAATTTCGGGATCAAATTTAACATTGAAAGAAGGATCTTCTTCATGCAGGGTATGAAGACCTGAAGCAATTTTATCTTCATCACCTTTGGCTTTTGGAAGTATTGCTCCTCTTATAACAGCTTCAGGAAATTCAATTGGTTTTATGATAGCAGGAAAATTTTTTGAAGCAAGTGTGTTGTTTGTGTGTGTATCTTTTAATTTTACCACTGCACCGAGATCTCCGGCAAGTATGTGAGGAACTTCTTTCCTGTTATGGCCATTAAGAATTGAAAGCTGACTTAATCTTTCTCCTTTATTATTTGCTTCATTAATTAAATCCATTCCGGCATTAACTTTTCCTGAATAAACTTTAAATAAAGAAAGTTCACCTACATGCTGTTCGGAAATTGTTTTAAATACAAAAAGAACCGGTTCAGCGGAAGGGTCAGGTTTTACCATAACTTTATTTTCTGAACCTGACAATACAGCTTCCTCTCCTCCTCTATCCGCAGGAGAGGGAAAATATTGTGAAACGAAATCCAGAAAATTATTTATACCAACTCCTTTTTGAGCAGATACAGCAAACACAGGGGTTAGATTTCTTTTTATTAATGCAAGCTTAATTCCATTTTTTAAATCTTCATCTGAAAGAGTTCCCTCATCAAAATATTTATTCATTAATTCTTCGGTAGTCTCAGCAACTTTTTCAATTAATTCTGTTCTGTAACTTTCTGCTTTTTCTTTTAGGTCAGCAGGAATTTCTCCTTCAGTAACTGATCTGCTGCCTGCATCACCATAAGTGTAGGTTTTCATTTTTAATACATCAACAACAGTGTTAAAATTAACTCCTTCGGTTACCGGAAATGTAACTACAATAGCTCCACTCGATAATCTTTCCTTTGCCTGCTGTTCGGTATCCAGAAACCTGGAATGTTCATTATCAACTTTATTAATAATTATAGCCGAAGGAAGTCCGTATTCATTTACAAATTGACCTGCAGTTTCAGAACCTACTTCAACACCTTCAGCAGATTTTAAAACCATAACTGCAGTGTCGCACACTCTCATCGCAGCTTTTACATCACCAATGAAATCGGAATAACCCGGAGTATCAAGTATATTTATTTTTGAATTATTCCATTCAAGGTGAAGTAAAGATGTTGAGATTGAGATTTGTTTTTCTATTTCGTTAGGTGTGTAATCAGAAACCGTATTACCTTCTGCAATACTTCCGATTCTGTTTATTTCATGAGCAGTAAATAAAAGTATTTCGGCAAGTGTAGTTTTACCACTTCCACTATGCCCTATAAGCGCAATATTCCGAATGGAATCTGGACCATATTCTTTCAAGGGTAAGCCTCCTTAAACTCAAGGATGAGATAAAATTAAATGATTGTGTAATTATTGATTGTTTTTTCTGAAGGTTTTCCAAAAAGTACTAACTCCATTTGCAACAGAGGAGAGGTTTTTAATCAATCCATTAATAGAACCTTCAACCCCTCCTCTGAATTTTTCTTCAACTTCTAAAATTTTGTCTACTCTGTCTTTAACTTTATTCACCATATCCTTAGCTGTGTTAACAGGCTCTCTTATTTCTTCGGTAATAGAATTTAAACGTTCGCTAAGTTCTGTAATATTATTTATAAGAGGTTTTGTCTGGTTAGACAAAGAAGTGACTTCAGCTTTAATATCTTCTACTGATTTGGTTATTTTTTTAAGATAGATAATTAAAGCAATACATAAACCTGTTGCAGCGGCAAGTAAAATTATGGTAAATAAAGTCTCTATATCCATAATCAAAAAGGATTATGAGTTCTTTGATTCTTTATAAGCATCTACGCCGGCTTTGAATGCAGTTTTTAATTTATCTGTTTCTTCCTCAACGGTTTTCTTCCCTGATTGAATTACGCCGGATGCTTTTAATTTTGCATCGTTAAAAATTTTTTCAGCATCTTTCAATAATTCTTCTGATTTAGCTTTGGCGTCTGCAATAAGTTTCTCCGATTTTCTTTTTCCTTCGTTAATAAGATCTTTAGCTTTTAATCTTGCATCTGTAATATATCTGTCTGCCTCATTAAGATATTCATCGGATTTATTTTTAATATCTTCCCTTAATTCGCGACCTGATTTAGGAGCAAAGAGAAGACCTAATAATGCGCCAATAGCTCCCCCTGCTAAAAAACCAATCAATAAATTTTTTCCACCATTATTATCTGACATATTAAACTCCTTTCGATATTAGCAATTATTCGTTGAGAATATACTAACACACCTTACTAAAATCAAGAAAACCGGAATGACAAGAATCATCATAAAATCAAAGAATAAAATAATTTATAATCTTTAGTCCAAATTCAGATAACCATTTTGTTAAGTAAAATTAAATATAAAGTTTATAATAAAAAATGAAGAACAAATCACTACATATTCTTTACAATTTCCCTTGCAAATTCAGAAGTTTTAACTTCAGTTGCCCCTTTCATCTGCCTTGCAAAATCATAAGTTACAATTTTTGATTTTATGGTTTTCTTCAATGCTTTTTCAATTAGTTTACCTGCTTTTGTCCAGCCAATGTATTCTAACATCATTACTCCTGATAAGATAACAGAACCAGGATTAACTTTATCGAGTCCGGCATATTTAGGAGCAGTTCCATGAGTTGCTTCAAAAATTGCAGTTTCATAACTGATATTTGCCCCGGGAGCCATACCTAAACCACCAACCTGAGCTGCTGCTGCATCGGACAAATAATCTCCATTAAGATTGGGTGTTGCTATAACATCATATTCATCAGGTCTTAATAACAGTTGCTGGAACATGCTGTCTGCAATTCTGTCTTTAATAAGAATTTTACTTTCGGGCATCACTCCATTATGCTCTGACCAAAGTTCTTCTTCAGTAACGATTTTATCTCTGAATTCTGTTTTGGCAAGTTTATATCCCCAATCCCTGAAAGCTCCTTCAGTAAATTTCATTATGTTTCCTTTATGAACAAGAGTAACACTTTTTCTTTTATGTTCTAAGGCATACTCGATAGCTTTTTTAACAAGCCTTGCTGTTCCAAATTCACTGATTGGTTTTACACCAATTCCGGTTGGTATTCTGATATTCTTATCAAAATTTTTGTTTATATACTTTACGAGTTTTTCGGCTTCGGATGTTCCTGATTTAAATTCAATTCCCGAATAAACATCTTCGGTGTTTTCACGGAATAAAACAATATCAAGCTTTTGCGGGGCTTTCATCGGACTTGGTACACCGCTGTAATATTTAACAGGACGTACACATGCAAAAAGATCAAGTAATTGTCTTAATGCAACATTTAAACTTCTTATACCTCCTCCCACAGGAGTTGTAAGCGGTCCTTTAATCGCAACAATATATTCTCTTATTGCATCTACAGTTTCTTCAGGAAGCCATTTATTTTTTCCATAGACAGATAAAGCTTTTTCACCGGCATAAATTTCCATCCAGGCAATTTTCTTTTTACCATTGTATGCTTTTTTAACAGCCTCATCAAAAACTAGTTTGGAAGCTCTCCATATATCAGGTCCGGTACCATCGCCTTCAATAAAAGCAATTATTGGATTATCGGGTACATTAAGTTTACCATTTGAAACTGTTATTTTTTCTCCGTCTGCAGGGACTGAGATTTTTCTGAATTTTCCCATTAGAATACTCCCTTATTATTTAATAGTTGAAGACCCGCTCTCAGATGCGGGATCGAGTGAAATTTTCCCAAATTTAATTTGATACAAAGTAACACTTATAATTCCTATTAAAACTGCAAACCATAATGTTACAACTCTAACAATAAATGTAGATGCGACAGCAATTTCTTTTGAAATACCTTCCTGCATTACCAGGAAAGTTAATGAACCCTCGGTTGCCCCCAAACCTCCGGGAAGCATTGTTATAGCACCAACTATAGTTGCAAACGCGTAACTGAATGATGCCCAGAATAAACCAAGCTCGGCTCCAAAATTAGTGAGAATTATGTGATATCCCAAACACTCAAAAAACCATGCAACAGCACTTAACAATAACATTAACACGAGTGGTTTAAATCTTAGCATCTTATATGAGCTATCATAAGCACTGTGAAAATTTTCAATATATTTTTGAAGAAATTTAAATCGCTCAAAGAAATTAATTATCGGAACAGCGATTTTTCTGTTGCTAAGGATTATTATGATTAATAAAAAAACAATCCCCACTCCCACAGATATTTCTTTACCGAATCCAAAAAAATATGCGCCTGTAATTGCAAGAATTATTAATGAAACAAAATCTGTTAATCTTTCAAGAAGAATTATTGGAGCAGTTTTGCTAATAGGAGTATTGGTTACTTCCTTAACCAAATAAGATTTTAGCAGCTCTCCCATTTTACCGGGAGTTATGCTCATTACAAACCCGGAGAAAAAAATGGAGATGGAATCAATTAGTTTTATTTTAACATCAAGAATTTTTAGGTAATACTGCCATTTTAAAAATCTTGCAAAGTAATTACAAAGTGTAAGCAGAAGAATAAGCGGAAGAAAAACCCAGTTAAATTTTTTAAATACAAAAATTAATTGGTCAACTTCTGCATATATTGTAAAACCAAGATATAGAAGCCCTGCAAGAGCAATTGAAATTAAAAGTTTCTTCCTTATTTTTTTAAGCAATTATATTACCTTCTGCAATGTAGAATAAACTTTTGAAAGCGGAAGACCGACCACATTATAATAACAGCCATTTATTTTTTTAATAAACACGGCACCAAAATCATCCTGAATTCCGTAAGCACCAGCTTTATCCATCGGACTGCCTGTCCTTATATAATCCAGGATTTCTTTTCTGTTTAACTTCCGGAAAGTTACCAAAGTTTTTTCATAATCAATTATAGTTTTTTCTTCTTGAAGATTTGAAATCGCAAAACCTGTATAAACAATGTGTGTTTTACCACTGAGTTTATTTAAAATTTTGAAAGCATCTTTTTCATTAATAGGCTTTCCTAAAATTTCTTTATTAAGAACAACAATAGTATCTGCAGTAATAATTATTCCTTTCTTAATTTTTTCTTTTGCTTTCTTCAATTTTTCTGAAGCTAATCTTTTAACTGCTTTAGCAGGTAATTCATTAATTTTTAAGGATTCATTAACATCAACAGTTATAACTTTAAAATCGAGATTGATTTGTTTTAATAACTTTTGTCTTCGAGGAGATTTTGAAGCAAGATAAATTGGTAAATCAGTTTTTATCATTAAATAAAAATTATTTCAATAATATTATTTTATTTGACTTATATCTGTTCCCGGGAAATAATGATTTAAAATTTCTTTATAACTTTTGCCTGACCTGTTCATTCCTATAGCACCATACTGACACAAACCTACACCGTGACCATATCCTTTACCGGTGATTGTAACATTTTTGTTTTCATCAAATTTTATATCAAACCAGATACTTCTTAAAATTCCCTTGTTGTCTGCTCTTTTAATAATCCAGCGGATATTATTTCCTTTTATAATGATTGACTTTACTTCACCGGAGTTTGTATCGATTAATTCAACATCAAGCTCATTAACTCTGCCGGACTCAAACCTGCTTAAGACTCTTATATCGTTCAACTCAAATTTTTGTGATTCGAGAAAGAGTTGGTCAGTATTATTTAATATTCTTTCTATAAAATCCTCCTGGGTATAAAACTCTTCCCATTCAAATGCATGAGATATTATGCAGTAAGGTTCATTTCCATCTTTAACTGGTTTTAAATATGGCTCATCAACATTAAAAATATTTTTTGCATCCTCAGTCATACCTGCACAGGTTGATGAGTAATAGACGGTTGCTGGTTTTTCTTTATAAGTAAGGATTAAGCCTCTTGTTTCATCGACAGCTTTATTTGAAACTGGTTGTTCAACATTTACTCCGCCATAAACCTGGTCCCTTACATCAATAAATAAATCAAAAAATTCTTTTGTGTTAGATAAATTTAATCTTTGAAGTGTAAAAGTTCTTGCACAAATTGCAAATGCTTTTAAAGCTTCAATGTTTTCATCACCATTACCTAAAGGTATTTCCCTAGGAATAACTCCTTTCAGGTATGATTCAAGGTCAATGCTGTTAACCAGAATAACAGAGCCGGACTTATTTGTAATCTTAAGTGTTCCTCTTAATTTAATCTTATCAATATTAATATATGACTGTTCATCAACAGGTTTTAATTGAAAATAATCTGCTTCATAAAAATTATTTTTTATTTTCAATGAAATCGAGTTGCCAATGGATTTTATAAATATTTTTTCCCCGGAAAATATTTTTCCTATTTCTTTTTCTTCTTCGAATAAAAAACAATCACTTTTAATACTTAATTCTTTTTCATTCGGTGATTCATCAATTAATAATCTTACATTGGTTATTGCATCACTTTCAATATCTTCAGAAAATCTTTTACTTGCTGAACACCCCGCTAATATCAAAACAGATAAAAAGAACAGACAAAGATTTTTCATGAAAAGAATGTTAATGATTTGGAAATTTCGGAAGGAAAAATGAACATCAGGTTTTACCTGAACATTGCCTTTATACTGCCCCAGGTTTTCTTTACACTGCTTGGGTTAAGAGAAACTGTAATTTCATTTGAGGTTGAAGATATACTTCCATTTGATTCAACAATTTTTAACCTGTAGTAGAATACATATTCATTTTGTTTAAATATTGCTTCATCAATATAGGAATAATATGAGTTATCACCTTTCGGTTGTATTTCTGCAATATTTACCCAGTTAGATTCACTGGTTTTTCTTTCAATGATAAAATGACTCAAGTTAGTTTCCTCTCCCGTTTCCCATTCTATTTTTATTGAATCACCGACACCATAACCTCTGAAGGATACAAGGAAGGCACCCGCGTAAAGGGTTGTAAAAAGTAAGATAACTGTAAAAAGTACAAAGTATCCTTTTTTCATAAGGAAAATATATCCTTCAACTTATTTAATGTCAAGGTTTTACCGCATAACTTAAGAAAACTTTTTTAAGGTGTGATGCAATAAATTAGTAAATTAACAGATTAAAATTCAGATTTTTATGGTTAGCTGGAGAAAGAATCTCTTAATTGTATGGATTTGTCAGTTTCTGGCAATGATTGGGATGAGCGCAATTGTTCCCTTCCTTCCTTTATTTGTAAGAGAATTGGGAATAACAGAACTAAATGAAACCGCATTATGGAGCGGATTAGTTTTCGCAGGACCATTTTTCATTTCATTTTTCTTAGCTCCTGTCTGGGGAAGTCTTGGGGATAAATATGGAAGAAAAATAATGACACTTCGTGCAGTGTTTGGTTTAGCACTTGCTCAATTATTAATAGGATTTTCACAAAATATACATCATCTTTTTCTTATAAGATTATTCCAGGGAGCTTTAAGCGGGTTCCTTCCCGCCGCAATGGCATTAATTGCATCAAACACTCCCCGGGAAAAAACAGGATATGCATTAGGGTTTCTTCAATCTTCAACAGCAGCAGGAACTGTTTTAGGTCCTTTAATTGGCGGAATTCTTTCTGATCTTTTTGGTTTCAGATTTGTATTCTTTTCTGTGGCAGGATTACTTTTTGTTACAGGGTTTCTTGTAATCATTTTTGTTAAAGAAGAAAATAAAGTTGATAAAGAAAACTCATATTCTTTTTTAGAAAACTGGAGGCTTCTTCTTAAAACAAAAGAATTAAGAATTCCTGCATTAATGATTACACTTACTGCTTTGGGGTTATCTTATGTCCGCCCAACTTTTGTTTTGTATATAGAAACATTTGAACTCAATACAAATATTCTCCCAACAATAACAGGTGCATTATATAGTATTGTTGGAATTTGTTCTACATTTTCCGCAACATGGTGGGGTAAAAGAGTTGAAAAGAGCGGTATCAGAAAAAATCTTTTAGCTGCTGCATCAATAACAGGAACTATGTATGTACTTCATTCATTTGTTCATGACCCATATACACTTATCCCGGTAAGAATGCTTCTTGGTTTTAGTTTTGGTGCATTGCTTCCTTTACTGTTTACAGCAATCAGCAATAAAGTTTCTTTTGAAAGAAAAGGCGGAGTATTAGGTGTGGCATCAAGCTTCCAGATTTTAGGAAATATGAGCGGTCCTATTCTCGGTGGTTATGCTGTAGGTATGATGGGACTCAGAACTTCATTCTTTTTAACAGGTCTGGTATTTTTTATTATAGCAGCATCAGCATTCACCCAGTTTAAAGAATAAAATTATTTATCCCATATTCCCCATCTGAATTTATAATACAAAACTCCTGAGTAAATAATTATATAAACCGGCAATGCTATCCACGCCCAGAATAATCCTAAATCCAGGAACACACCAAAGAAATATGCCAGAGGGACAAAAATTAAAAGATTTGTTATTACTTCAGACATCATAACAAAAAAAGTTTTACCTGCCGCCTGAAGTGCATTCGCCAATACAACACCGGTTGCATAAAATATCTGTGCGAATCCTGCTACTCTTAATGCAGGTACAGCAGTTTCAATTATAGTTTCATCATTGGTAATAATTAATAACACCAATCGCGGGAAAGCTAAAAAGATAATACCAAGAAGCAATGTATAGTATGTTGCAATCTTTGCGGTTTCAAAGCCATATATTTTTGCTGCATTAAATTTCCTGGAACCAATATTATTTCCCACCAAAGTTTGAACCGCAATTCCAAAGCCGAAACAGGGTAAGAATGAAATGAAAAGAGTGCTTATAACTGATTGTGTTGCAGCCTGTTCAATTGTTCCGATTAACCCTGTTATAGCAACAAAACTTAAAAAGCCGATAAGGATAAATACATTTTGAAAAGAAACAGGCAATGAAATTTTATATATGTTTTTTATGATTGAAAAATTTAATCTGAAATTTTTAAAAAGTCTGTATTGTTTACGGTATGTCGGTAAGAGGATTACAAAAAAATAGAAACCAACATCAACTAAAGTAGCAAGTGTTGAACCCAAACCTGCACCTGCAAGTCCCATCCGGGGCATTCCAAAATTTCCATAAATAAAAACAGCATTAAAAAAGATATTTGTAAGATTTGTTAAAACTCCTGAGTACATGAAAATTTTTGGCTTCCCTATTCCAAAAAAAAATCCTCTGAAAGAAACAGAGATTAAAAAAGCAGGAATGCCAAGAAAGCGGTAAAAAACATATTCTCCGGCATATTCTCCAACAACCGGATCTGCAGCAAGAAAATTTGTGATTGGATATGCTGTGAATACTGCAAGAGTTGTTACAAATAAACCTACACAAAAACCGATTATAATTGAGTTACTAAGTACACCGGCACAGGCATTTTTATCTCTTTCACCAAATTTCCTTGCAGTTAAAACGTGGGTTCCGGTAGCTAAACTTGAAAAGAAACTGATTAAAGCCCAGGTGGCTAAAACCCCAATTCCCATTGCTGCCAATGCATAAGCAGCTTCTTCCAATCTTCCAACCATTGCAGAATCAACAAGTGATACCACCATTTGAGTTGAGAGACCGGCAATTGCAGGTAAAGCAAGTTTGAGAATTTGCTTATAATAACTATTCTCGGGTAACAAATTCATTATTTGTAAAGATATGAAATGTTACCTTTCCTAAAAAGCAGGTATGAAATAATAAGAAAATAAAACGGAGGAGATATTAAAGTTTGATTAAGTATTGATACTAATGCTTAGATTTCTTTACTGTATGTTTTAAGAATATCGTAAGCATCTTCGTTACCTAAAAGTCTTGCGCTATTTAAATCAACAATAGCTTCTTCTTTTTTTCCTAAAAGAAGTTTTGCTGTACCTATTAAAGAATAAATTTTTGAATAGGTTGAATTATAATCTGCTGTTTTTTTAAATCCTTTTAGCATAGCTTTTTTTTCAGCTTCAACTTCAGCACTGAAATGTAGTTTTAAAGCCTGCAGACAATCCTGAATGACACCTTCGTAATCATGCAGTTCCATTTTTGCAGCACCGCGTCTTGTATATGAATGCGGGAAAAGAGGATCAATCATAATTGCTTTGGTATATTCAAGAATTGCGGCTTTATAATCACCCAGGAGCATTTTATTATTTCCTTTAACTACATATTCAGCAGCACTGTTTTTAAAGGAGCCTAGTTTCATAAAATTCGCCCTTCCGGATAGAAATTTAGTTTAGTTAAGCTGTTATTTTTTTGATTTTTAATCCTTGTTACCAGGATTGCCCTGCCGTTTCAAACTCAAACAATATGCCGTAAAAAAGTTAAAGTATCCTACTATTTTTCACCATAGTTAACTCCTGTTCCTGCCTCATACTAAGATTGATATGTTAAGATAAAACAACCTGAATGATTCTTGAAGTTGAACTAAGCTAATCTTTTTTCATTTAAAAAGATTTCCTTTATATCACATTCTTGAATAAGATTTCTATTAGTAATAACTTTGAAAAAATTAAATAAGGTTTTTATGCGGATTATTCTTTTCGGTTCCCCTGGTGTTGGTAAAGGAACCCAGGCAAAAATTCTCTCGAAGAAATTTAACATTCCCCATATTTCAACTGGTGATATCTTAAGATCAGCAATTGAGAATAAAACTAAACTTGGTCTTGAAGCTAAAAAAATTATGGATAAAGGTGAACTTGTTCCCGATGATGTTATGATTGGAATTATAAGAGATACTCTTCAAAAACCAGATTGCAAAAATGGATTTATTCTCGATGGCTTCCCAAGAACAACTGCACAGGCAGAAGCACTTGATAGTCTTCTTCATGAGCTTAATATGAATAATAAGTGGTTAATTTCTATAACAGCAAATGAAGAAGAGATAATCAAAAGATTAACAAACAGAAGAGCCTGCAAAGTTTGCAATCATATTTTTGCTTTAAGTGAAATTGAAAACATAACCCGTTGCCCTAATTGTGGTGCAGAAAATAGTTTCTATCAGCGGAGTGATGATAAGGAAGAAGTTATAAGAAAGAGACTTGATGTATTTAAAAAAACAACCGAACCGGTTTTAAATTATTATAGAAAGAATGATGAAGTTATAACTATAGATGGAACTGGTTCCGTTGATGAAGTAACAGGCAGGATTCTGGAAAAAATTTAATTTCAATTTAAATTAAACTTCTGTTTTCTGTTTTAATACGCCTTTATATGCTTTGCCGTTTTCTATCTTAATTATTTTTGCATCATACTTTTTTACTATTTCATAGTTGTGTGTTGCAAATAAAACAGCAGTGCCTCTCGAATTTATTTTCCTGAATAGTTCAACAATTTCATAAGAAGTTTCGGGATCAAGATTTCCGGTTGGTTCATCTGCAAGAATGAGAATAGGATTGTTAATTATTGCTCTTGCTATCGCAATTCTTTGTTTCTCTCCACCTGATAATTCATTTGGTTTACTTCTGATTCTGTGACTAAGTCCTACTTCTGAAAGAGCATTAATTACTCTTTTTTTGATTTCTTTCCGGGGAGTTCCTGTTGCTTCCAATATAAATGAAAGATTATCGGAAATGTTTCTATCCTGAAATAGTTTATAATCCTGGAATACAACACCAAGCTTTCGCCTTAGAAAAGGAAGTTCACGTTTTTTAATTGTGCGTGAATTGTATTCTCCAACCTGAACACTTCCTGAAAGAGGAAAGAGGTTCATATAAATTAATTGCAGCAATGTACTTTTACCTGACCCGCTTTTTCCAATCAGGAAACAAAATTCATCACTTCCTAAATCGAAACTCAGATCGGTAAAAACAGTCTGATTTGGATAAGCAAACTCCACATTATTAAATGAAAGCATTAGAATTTTTCTTTACTATAAATTGTAATCTTTTTGAATTTTCATTTCCCGGTTTAAATGTAAAGGCTTCAAAACATTCCAGCACATAAAGTCCCGCTTTTGAAAGAAGTTCAAAGTATGTTCTGAACGGATAAATTTTTTGTTTATGTATCTCCTTATAAACTGAACCATCTCCCATTTTTATTTCAAAGATGTTCCGGTGAATTCTGCTGTAACGATTATAAATACTTATATGTTCATAAGTGATGTTATTTGTTTTACCGGTCTTCTGATGATTGGAAACAAATATTTCACTATTCTTTTCAAGACTAACATCAAATGTAAATATACCTTTATCGGAAAGAATATTTTTAACTTCAGTAAACAATTTAAAAAGATCTTTTTTAGTTAACAGGTAATTTACACTATCAAAAGTAGAATAAATAAAATCAAATTTTTTTTTAAAAGGAAGTGAAGTCATTTCACAACAGACTTTCGGCAGACCATTTTCCCTGCTTGAAAGCATTGAGAAACTCAAATCTGTAACAACTATGTTAGGATAATAATTCTTAAATATTTTAGAAAATTTTCCGTTGCCACCTGCTAATTCAAGTACCGATGATTCTTTATTTACAAATTTTCTGGAAACACGGTAAACATAGTTGGTCCATAAAGTATAATTAACATGACTCATCAGATGATCATAAACAACAGATAGCTTTTCGTAAGGTTTAACTTTTATCTTTTTCATTTACTTTTGTTGAAGGAAATCATTCTAGCATATTTGTAAGCATAATAGAGACTGGTTTCATTGGCAATATTTTTCCATGCAATATCATAAGCAACACCATGGTCAGGTGAGGTTCTTACAATATCCAATCCTGCTGTAAAGTTAACACCTGAAGAAAAATTTTTCATTTTAAAGGGAATTAAAACCTGGTCGTGATACATACCGAGTATCATATCAAATTCAGAATATTTTTTTGAACCAAAAAAAGCATCCGGTGAGAATGGACCTGATACGTATTTTACTTTTTTTATTGCCGGTTTGATTATCGTTTCTTCCTCGTTACCAATTAAACCTTCTTCACCTGCATGAGGATTTAATCCAAGCACAGCAATTTTCGGTTTTGGAATATCAAAATCTCTTTTTAGCGTAGAATTAATTAATTGAAGAGATTTGATTAATCTTTCTTCACTTATAAGCTGAGGAACTTTTCTTATAGGTTTATGAATAGTTAATAATGCAGCTTTCATTTTTTTTGAGAGAAACATCATTAAAAAATTTTTACTGCCAGACCATTCAGCAAGCAGTTCGGTATGGCCAGGAAAATTTATATTTGCAAGATTAAATGCAGTTTTTGAAATAGGTGCTGTAATTAATGCATCAGCTTTTTTTGTATGGGTAAGATCAAATGCGTACTTTAGAGAATCAAATGATATTCTGCCGGAAACTTTTGTTGCTTTGCCCGGAGTGATTGCTGCATTACCAATATCTATTACCTGCACAGGTACTGTTAAATTATCAACATACTCTTTCAGAATTTCATATTTAAAAACTGGTTTTACAATCTTAATTATTTCTGAAAAAACATTTGATGGGACAACAAAAATGAAGCTTGTATTTTTCTGATCACAAATTCTGTTGAGAGTTTTTACAACTATCTCCGGACCAATGCCGTTTATATCGCCGCAGGTAAAAACAAATTTTCTCATTAACTGCTTTCTAAAGAAAACTCCCCTACTCCCTGTTTATCAACAAAAACAAATTTACGCTGAGGGTTGTTGTAAATCCAGGTTTCAACAACTTTACCACTTGAGTTTGAATTTCTTTCAATCTTATCGGGTTTACCAAACATAATATAAATTTTCCCTCTGTCGGTATTAACACCTTTTGTACCTGTTAGTGTACTAAAGTTTAGCTGTGCATAATCTACTCTTGAATAATATTCATTCATCAGTTCATTATACTCTGTTTCAGGAGTAGGATCTTTTCTTTTCCAGTATTTAACAAGTGCATTGTATTGCTTGTCGCTGTCAATATCCAGTAATGAATCTATAACGACTTCATCTTCAATATATTCCAGAGCATGAATTGATATATCAGGGAAAGATAAAGACTTTGGTTTATTATACCAGTTTGCAACACCAACATATTTTATATCAAGCTCATCAACAATAATTGTGAACGGACCCTCTTTAAGTTTGTGAGAAAAATTATCCAGGATAAAATTTCTTGTCTGAATTTTTCCCTTATCATTAATAATTATGTAACCTGAACATTCTTCAAATGCCAGAGAATAAAGAAAGGATTCACTTAATTTTCTTTGAATGATTGTATCACCTACACTTAGAACTGTTACCGATAATTCCCTTACAGAAGTATCAGCAGAAGGGATTATTAAATTATAATCTTTTATTCCGAATGGAATATTCCCTTCAAAATTAGTTAGCCTGAAATACTCATTCCCATTACAGTTAATTTTTTTTGAATCAATTACAAGAGGGTTTATATTTATTACTTCTTTAATATTTAATCTCTCCCTCTTCAGTTTTATTTCACGGTTAGAATTTAAATCAGTAAAGATAGGAAGTAGATTGTATGCCCCATTATTTAGTTTAATACTGATAAAACCCTCTGCAAATAAATTAGTTAAATTAGTTTGCTCATACGAAGGTGTTTTAATTTTCCAGTCTTTTATTTCCCTTTTAATAAAGTTAGAATTGGTATCGGTAACCTCTATATCAATTCTAACCTGAGCATTGTATTCATAACCATTTTTCAGAAAAACAATATTCTGATAAGGCAGCTTAAAGAAGTAATAAATATTTGCAACTGAATCTTCACTCAAAGCCAAAGTTTGAGTATAGATTAGTTTTGGAAATGATGGTTCACCCGGTTTATTAAAATCCCTTTGACCGAATATCTGAACGGTTACAAAAAGTAAGAGAACGGGAATAATTTTTTTCATGTATTCCTTATTTTTAAGAGTAAAGATACCCGTTACAGATTAGTTATCAAGGAAATAAATAAGTCATAGGAACCCAATAAGACAGAACACTATCAGGTGTTCATATTATTCAGGAACTCTTTATTGTTTTTAGTTCCCCTCATCTTATCAAGAAGGAATTCCATTGCTTCAACAGGACTAAAATCGCTGAGTATTTTTCTAAGTATCCATATCTTGGCAAGCTCATCTTCTTTCATCAGCAATTCTTCCCTACGTGTACCGGACTTATTAACTTCAATTGCAGGGAAAATTCTTCTGTCACTAAGATCACGGTTAAGAACAATTTCCATATTGCCTGTACCTTTGAACTCTTCAAAGATAACATCGTCCATACGGCTGCCAGTGTCTATAAGAGCAGTAGCAAGAATTGTTAAACTTCCGCCATCTTCAGTATTTCTTGCAGCTCCGAAAAATCTTTTTGGTTTATGAAGAGCATTAGAGTCAACCCCACCAGAAAGAATTCTACCGCTGTGGGGAACAACGATGTTATGTGCTCTTGCAAGTCTTGTAATACTATCAAGTAAAATAACAACATCTTCTTTGGCTTCAACCATTCTCTTAGCTTTTTCAATTACCATATCAGCAACCTGGACGTGTCTTTCTGCAGGTTCATCAAATGTTGAACTTATAACCTCACCTTTTACAGATCTTTCCATGTCCGTAACTTCTTCGGGGCGTTCATCAATGAGAAGAATAATTAATTTTACTTCAGGGTGATTTCTTGTAATTGAGTTAGCTATTTTCTGAAGCAAAACTGTTTTACCACTCTTAGGAGGAGACACAATTAATCCTCTCTGACCTTTTCCAACGGGGGTAAGCATATCCATAATTCTCATAGAATACTCGCCGGGGGCTGATTCAAGATTTAATTTTTTGGTAGGGTAAACAGGAGTGAGATTATCAAACAAAGTTCTGTCTCTTATTGCATCGGGATCTAACCCGTTAACTGCTTCAACACGCAGTAGAGCAAAGAATCTTTCACCTTCTTTCGGTGGTCTTACCTGTCCGCTTACGAAATCCCCTGTTCTTAATAAAAACTTTTTAATCTGGGACGGTGAAACATAAATATCATCAGGTGAAGGTAAATAATTATAATCGGATGACCTGAGAAAACCATAACCGTCAGGGAGAACTTCAAGTACCCCTTTGGAGAAGGTTAGTCCATCCTTTGCGGTTTGAGCTTCAAGAATCTTAAAAATTAATTCTTGTTTCCTCAAATCGCTGTAGCCGGTAATATTTAATTCTTTGGCTATTGAGTTAAGTTCAACAATTTTTTTCGACTTCAATTCAGAAATGTCCATTGGCATAGTTAGATCCCTATATACATTAGTTAATTTAATTGGTTTATTGATTTATACTGATTAAAAATCATTCATTTAGATTTTTACCGGATATGAGTACGAGGTTAATTTACTTTCGCTATTGTTTAATTTTTATGATTGATAGGAACACGAGGTTTACCCGAAAATTACAGCGAAATCGTTTTAATGTCAAGCATATTTATTCCGGTATAAAGAATTTTTTATATCACCCAGCAGATACATACTTCCCAGGATTACCAGGCATTCATTTTCACTTGCATTGCTTTTAAAATTATGTATAAAGTCTGCGGGGTTATCCAATATTTTAAATTTTATATTAATCTCATCAGCTATTTTTTTAAAGTCATCAGTCTTACATGCTCTTTCATTTTTAATTTCGGTAAAATAAAAATTGTCAAAATAATTTTTAAGTGATGAAAGCATTTGTTGAATATTCTTATCGTTTAACGCACTGAAGAGAAGAGTCCGCTCTGAATAATTTTGCTTCTTCTTAAATTCATTGATAAAATTTTTAATACCATCAGGATTGTGTGCCGAATCTAAAATAATATCGGGTTTGTTGCAATAGTACTCATATCTCCCCTGTATACCTGTGTTTATTAATACATTGCTTAATCCTTTTTCTATCTTGAGATCTATATTTGGTAGAGTTTTATAAATCGTGAGTGCTGCCAATGCAGCATTATCTTTTTGATAATCACCTTTAAGGGGAATTAAAGAATTATTTAAGATTATTTTTTTCTTTTCATCTAAAATTAATGAATCATCAATTAAAAAATCTTTTACCCGGAATAATTCACTTTCTGTTTCTTTACATTTTTCTTTCACAACATTTACAGCATCATCGGGAAGTTTTCCAATAAAAACTTTATTATTCTCTTTGATAATAGCCGCTTTCTCACCCGCAATATCCTTAATTGTATTGCCAAGAATATTTGTATGTTCAAGACTGATAGATGTAATTACAACTCCTTCAGCATTAAATATATTTGTTGCATCAAGCCTGCCGCCAAGACCTGTTTCAATTACTGCATAATCAATATTATTGTCTGAAAAATATTGAAAAGCCAGGGCAGTTGTTACTTCAAAAAATGTGAGTTTATTATCACCAATATATTTTTCATTCTTCTCAAAGAATTCTGCAACAGCGTCGTTTGAAATTTGTTTGCCGTCTATTAAGATTCTTTCATTAAAATTTACAAAATGAGGGGAAGTATAAAGTCCTGTTTTAAATCCGGATTCCATCAGAATGCTTGCAATGAAAGAAGATGTACTCCCCTTACCGTTTGAACCTGCAATGTGAAAAGCCTTAAGGTATTTTTGCGGATTACCCAAATGTTCCATAAATGCTTTTATATTATCGAGTCCTAACTTAACTCCATAATTATGAAGTGAATATAATTTATTAAGAATTCTTTCAATATCCATTTAAATAATATAAGAAGCTGTTACCCCAGAGAGTTTTTCTATACCCTGTTTAATGCAGAAATCTTCAAGACCTTTTAAGATTACAGTTGCAGCATTAGGATCAATAAAATTAACTGTACCAAGCTGCACAGCAGAAGCACCTGCAATCATAAATTCAATTACATCCTGCCAATTCATTATTCCACCGATACCTATTATCGGTATATCAACTTTACGGCTAATTTCAAGAACTTTTGCAAGTGCAATTGGTTTAATTGCCGGGCCTGATAAACCACCATTAATATTTTTAATTTTTGGTTTTCTTGTTATGATATTAAATGCAGTTCCAACCAAAGTATTAATTGCAGATACAGCATCACCACCCTCTTCTTTAACTACTTTAGCAAATTCGGAAATGTAAGATACATTAGGTGATAATTTTATTATCACAGGTTTATCTGTTACAGCTTTTACACCTGCTGTTATTTTACCGACAGCTTTAACATCATTACCAAACTGAAGACCTCCCTCTTTAACATTAGGACAGGAAACATTTATCTCAAAAGCGGTAATTGTATCTTCTTTAGTTAATATTTTTGTGCATTCAACATATTCTTCATAAGTGCTTGCAGCGATATTACAAATTAATGGTACATTAAATTTTTTAAGGAAAGGAATTTTATTTTTTATAAACTCTTCAACGCCAACATTTTGCAGTCCAATTGCATTTAACATCCCAGCTGCTGTTTCAACTATTCTCTGCGGGGGATTTCCTTTTCGTGGTTTAAGACTTAATGATTTTGTAACTATACCGCCAATTGAATTTAGATCAATAAACTCTGCCATTTCATTGCCATAACCGACAGTACCTGATGCAAGCAGAATAGGATTTCTGAATTTCAATTTTCCAACTTTAACTGACAGATCAGGCTTCTTCATAAAACAACATCTTTAATATTAAATACAGGACCATCTTTGCAAACCAGCATATACTTTGAGGGGTCTTTAGTTGATTCAATCGGACAGCCCTGGCATATACCAAACCCGCATGCCATAGCACACTCTGTAGAAACTTCACAATCAAGATTATGAGACAGACAAAATTCTTTTAATGATCTGAGCATGGCATTTGGTCCGCAGGCAAACACTTTAACTTTCCTACCCGTTAATTTATTTAGATTTTTTTCGAGGAGTTGAACAACATTGCCTTTCATACCGCGTGAACCATCATCAGTAGATATTAAAACATTTTTCATTTTGTATGTGATAATATCCTTCTTTGTTCTTCCTCCGATGAAAGAAAGAACTTCTTTATCTTTATCTAATTCTTTTAAAAAATAAGGGAATGGTGCAACACCTAAACCACCGGCAACAATTACTGCTGTATCATAATCTCCTTTAAGATTAAAACCTTTACCAAGGGGTCCAAGTATATCAACAATTTCTCCTTCCTTTTTTTTGGAAAGAATTTTTGTTCCTTCACCAAAGATGTTAAACATTATATAGACTAAATCCTTCTCAACATCACAAACACTAAAGGGTCTTCTTAAAAGAGGAAAACAGAAATCAGATACTTTGACATTCAGAAATTCCCCCGGTTTAATTTCAGAAGCTATCTGCGGAGCAAATAATTTTAATATATATATCTGATTTTCTAATTCGATTACTTCTTTTACGGGTGCTTTAACTATAACCAAATCTTATCCTTAATAACAAGTGAACACTGAAATGTTCCGTTTAGTTTCAGGCAGGTGTTACTCTGCATAATTAAAATGATTGACAGGTTTAAATTTAAACATTCTTTAAAATATTTGCGAATTCAGTTTACTTTCTTTTAAAGTTAACAAGCCTGAGACACACAAGGTCCTGAAGGTTTTCTGCAAGTTTTACAGGGACAGTAAAGTTGTTTGAAATAATTGAAAACACAATAGGTTCATTGTCAGCAGTGTATGCATAACCAGAAAGACTTCTGCCGTATGTGAGATAACCTGTTTTTGCTCTGACATAATTCTCTGCCCTGGTACCTTTCATACGGTTGCCTATGGTACCATCGACTCCCGCAATAGGTAATGAATTATAAAAAGGAATAAAGTAATTACTCTTATACATATAGCTTAAAAGATTAACAATGTGTCTTGGTGATACAAGATTAAGTTGTGATAACCCGCTGCCGTCCACCATAACAAGACTTTCAGGGTTGATACCCATTTCCTGCAAAACATCTGATACAGCCTTAATTCCGTTTTCTGCAGTACCATAACCTTCTTTTTCAAGTCCTATAGTTTTAAGTAATTGTTCTGCAAAAAAATTCTCACTGTTTTTATTAATTACTTTAATTATATCTTTTAAGGGAGGAGAATAATAAGTAAAAAGATGTTCCATTGATGAAAAATCAAATGGTTCTTCCAAATCATCAATGTCAACAGCATATCCTGACACTTTTATTCCTTTTTTTTCTATAACATCTTTAAGAACTACCATTGCATACTGAGTGGGATTATTAATTGTTGCAAAAGTTTTAACAGGTGGAGAATTTTTTCTGATCGTTCCGAAAACTTTTATAATGTTAGTTCCTCTTTCACGATGAACATCAATGGAAGTTGCGGTATCTTTTAAAACAAGTGATACTTCATTAATAAGCGTTATATATTTTGTGTTTGGCGATACCTGAACCACAGGTTTCATATTCATCGTATCGACAGAAACTGTTATATCAACACAATTATCATTAAATGAAATTGCGCCGGTGGGTGCACTAAACCAGTATGATTCATAATCCCATGCCCAGCCTTTGCCAAGTCCAACATCGTCAAATAAATTATCATCACCTATAATGTTACCGCTTATTTCATCAATGCCAAATGCAATAAGCGAGTCTGCCCAGTCATTAAAAACTTTAAACATATCACCATTATAAAATCTTCCGGATATTGTAGGATCGCCGCCTCCCTGGACAATTAAATTCCCTCTGAGTATTGAACCATCAAGATTACCATTCATAAAAAGTGAAGTTGAAAATTTGTATTCACTTCCTAACAGAATAATTCCTGCCGCTGTTGTAAATAATTTTAAATTTGAAGCAGGCTGAAATAATTTATCCTCATTTCTTTTGTAGAAATACTCTCCTGTCTCAAGAGATTGAATTAATACTCCCCATCTTGCATTACTGAAATTCGGATCATTAAAAATGTCATCAAGCTGCATCCATAATTCATGTATGGTTGAATAGGAATAATTAGGCAGGGAATCAGTCATAACACTTATCGTCTTCTCTTCCTGAGGATATAAGAATAAAGACCAGAGAATTACAAATGAAAATATTAATCTACTGTACATATTGTTTATAAATTCTTTCAATTTCTGATTCAGATAATTTTCTGTATGCACCTTGCGGTATATCAGCAGTTATTCCTGCAAATTTTTTCCGGTTAAGTTTAACAACATTATAACCAAGTGCACCAAACATTCTTTTAACAAAATGATTTCTGCCTTCAACTGCTGTAACAGTTATATTTTTTCTTGTTGAATCTGCAGAAACTTTTGTAAAAATACTTTTTCTGCCGTCAATATTAATACCATTTAATAATTTTTTTTGATCGGAATCTGAAAGAGGTTTATCGATTTTTACTTCATACTCTCTTGGTATTTTATTTTTAGGGTGAGTTAACAGGTTAGAAAAATCTCCATCATTAGTAAGAAGAAGAACCCCTGTTGTGTTATAATCAAGTCTTCCAATCGGGTAAATTCTTTCCTTTGTTTTAATCAGATCCAAAACTGTTTTTCTTTTTTTCTCATCACTTGTTGTTGTTACAACTCCCTTTGGTTTGTTAAGCAGAAGGTAGATATGTTTTCTGTGAGAGACTTTTTCATTATCAACAAGAACAGCATCCTTTTCTGTATTAATTTTTGTTCCCGGTTCTGTAACAACTTTATCATTAACAGTAACTCTTCCCTGCAAAATATATTCTTCAGATTTTCTTCTTGATGCAACTCCTGCATCTGCCAAAAATTTATTCAGACGTACCAGCATCTTCTTCTTCAGAGATTTCATTCTCCAGATTATCTTCAAGAGAATTCATCATAATTTTTCTTTTTTGTTCGATAAAATCTTCATCATTCATTATCTCTTCAATCTCTCTTGGTTTAGGGAGATCGGATAATTTATTTAATCCGAAATATTTCAAAAATTCATTCGTGGTTGAATAGAGTAAAGGCCTTCCAACACTGTCTGCCCTGCCGGATATTGCAATAAGATTTTTTTCAAGTAAAGTATTTAGGATATAATCGGAATTAACTCCGCGTATTGATTCAATTTCCGGTTTGGTAATTGGCTGTTTGTAAGCAATTATAGAAAGTGTTTCAAGTGCAGCCTGGCTTAATCTTCTTTTTGATTTTTCCGAAGAGAGATAACCGACATACTTTGAATAATCTTTTGTTGTAGCGAAAATAAATCCGTTTGCAATTCTTAAAATTCTGAAAGATGATTTTTGTTCTTCATAATTTTTATTAAGCTCATCTACTGCCTGTTCAACTTCATCTGCTGAAATCTGAATATCTTCACCATCTATTCCCTTAATTGCTTTTATAATTTCCGAAGATGATAAAACATCATCAGAAGAAAAAATTAATGCTTCAATTACTGATAAATAAATTCTATCCAACCTGTTCGTCTCCTTTTAATATAAGGAAATCATTAAAATCAGTAGTTCCTTTAATTTTTATTCTGCCTGCTTTAACTAATTCAAGCAGTGCAATGAATGTAACTATTATTCTGATTTTTTCTTTCATATCTTTCACCAGGAAAAGAAAATGTACTTCACTATTTTGTTCAACCAGGCTAAGGATAAATTCAATCTGTTCATCAATAGTTACATTAACTTTATTTATCTGGTGAACCGGCTCCTCTTTTAAACCTTCAATAACACGTTTAAATGCTTTTGCAAGATCATAGACAGTCACATTTTTAAGAAGTATTTCATATTCAGGCACTGCTGTTTTTTCATCTGCAGAAAAATTACCCCTGAAGCTGAGTTTTCTCTGGTTCGATTCAAGATAAGCAAGATCATCCGACATCTCCTTATATCTTTTATATTCAAGAAGAGCTTTAACAAGCTCCGCCCTCGGATCAATCTCTTCCCCCTTTTCATCAACTTCTCTCGGCAGCAGCATTCTGACTTTAATATGCATTAAAGTTGAAGCCATAAGAATGAAGTCGCCTGCCACCTCAAGGTCAAGCATCTTCATCAGGTTCACATAGTCAAGAAATTCTTTTGTTATTCTTGAGATAGGAATATCATAAATATTAAGTTCATCTCTCTTTATAAAAAAGAGAAGAAGATCTAAGGGACCTTCAAAATGATCTAACTTAATTTTGTACAAACTTAACCTATTTTCATTTGTTGTCTTACTTCGGTCATTGTTTTTTCTGCCACTACTCTGGCTCTTTTTTCGCCATCGTTTAAAATATCTTTAACAAGATTAATATTATTCTGATAATAATTTCTTTTTTCAATAATAGGTTCAAGTTTAGCAGAGATTTTTGCTGCGACTCTTAATTTACATTCAACACATCCTAAACTACCCGAACGACAGCCTGCATCTATCTCCGGAACTTCTTCAGGATTAAAAACTTTATGATAAGCAAAAACAGTACATATATCGGGATTTCCCGGATCACCTTTTCTAATCTTCTTGGGATCTGTAACTGTTTTTTTAATTTTGGCTTTTACTGTTTCAGGATCATCAGAGAGAAGAATTGCATTGTTTAACGATTTACTCATCTTTGCATTTCCATCAATGCCCGGCAGTCGTGCAAACTTTGTAAGCAGTGCTTCAGGAACAGGAAAAACATTACCATACTGGTTATTAAATCTTCTTGCAATCTCACGGGTTATTTCAATATGTGGAACCTGATCTTCACCAACAGGAACAGCTTCACCTTTGTATAAAAGAATATCGGCTGCCTGGAGAACAGGATAACCCAAATGACCGTAAATTATATTTTCAATATTAAGATCTCTAACCTGGTCTTTAAGTGTGGGATTTCGTTCAAGCCTGTTAACTGTAATGAGCATACCAAAAATCAAAGCCAGCTCCGTATGTTCTTTTACCTGAGATTGTCTGAACATTGGTGATTTTTCCGGATCGAGTCCGGAAGCCAGCCAATCAATAAGCATTTCAATCGAATTATTGGAAATATCATCGGTATTCAGATTTGTTGTAAGAACATGATAATCAGCTATCAGATGATAATTTTCATATTCATCCTGAAGTTTAATCCAGTTTTCTAATGCTCCAACATAATGCCCAATGTGAAGTTTTCCGGTTGGACGCATTCCGCTTAGAATTCTTTTTTTGCGCATAAGAAAAGAAATTAATTGAAATGATTAAAAATAATAATAAAGCAGGTAACATTCCTATGTTAAAAAAGAAATGTTATGTCATATAAAGATATGGTTTCCAGTTCTCATCAAGTTTACCAACAACATTTCTTATAAACATAATATGACTTGGTTTAAATGGCTTATACAACAAATCCATTCTTGCTTCAACAGGTGTTCTGTCACCTTTAAGATTATTACATCTTGTGCATGCAGAAATTAAATTCTCCCAACTGTCAGTTCCACCTTTTGCTTTTGGAATAATATGATCAATAGTAAGGGGTAAATCGCTTCTGCCGCAGTAGGCACATTTAAAACCATCCCGTCTTAAAATATTTTTTCTGGTAAGTACAACTTTTTTATACGGAACATGAACAAAATTACTTAAACGAATTATGCTTGGCCAGGGAAAGGTTTGGTTTACAGTTCTTAATGTTTTTCTTTTATCATCGGCAACAAGCTGGGCTTTGCCAAGGTAAATCAGAATCATCGCCTTTTTTATATTGCAAACAGTAAGAGGCTCGTAACTCTGATTTAATATTAAAACTTTGGCATTAAGCCTGCCATTTCTTCCGGCAGGTTTATTAGATTTGTTTACAGATTTGTCATTTACAGATTTAGCGGGTTCGAAGACTTACTCCTTTTGATTTTTATTTTGCAAAGATATTTTTATCCTTAAAAATATTCTTATAATTAGTAAAACTATAGCAAAAGCAGCAATAGGAACAAACCATTCTTTGGGAACCGCATCTGTCAGCATTAAAATGAGCAGAGCAAATACAACAATTAAAGAACCATAGTTTATGATATCATAAGTTTTTTTGTTCAAGATTTTTCTTTCATTTTTATAAAAAATAAGACTGCTTGAATAACAAGGATAAAAAATAATGAATTGAGAAGGAATATTCCAACAAATTTTTAGGGATAATAAAAAAGGCTGATTCAGATAATAATTACAATTTTTACTGAATCAGCCTTTTAATAAAAACATTTTTTGGATAATTACTTTATCAGCATCATTTTCTTAACATCTGAATAACTGCCGGAAGTAATTTTATAAAGATAAACACCACTCGATAATTCAGAAGCATCGAAACTTATCTCATACCTGCCGGCTGGTTTTTCCTCATTTACAAGTGTTTTTATTTCTCTTCCTATAATATCATAAACCTTTAGAGTTACAAAATCTTTTGTTGGAATCTGATAAACTATTTTTGTATCAGGGTTAAAAGGATTAGGATAATTCTGATAAAGATTATAATCCGTTATTGAAGTAAAATTCTCACCTGAAAAATCAAGTGTTCCATCAAAATACTGAAGAATAGTATTCATCACTTCAGTTCTTGTGATGCTTGATTCAAGATTATTTATACTTTCAAAACCGAACCCCCAGAAAATAATTTTAGCACCATTGGATTTTTTAATATACCCTCCCGCTGGTTTGGAACCGTCGGTTACATATGAAAGTGAGTAATTGAAAGTTGAATCAACCTTACCCAAAATATCAGGTAATGCTTCATTATTTGCTCCGTCGTTACCTCTGATTCTTAAACTGCTGAATTCATTACCGAATAAATCCCCTGGTATTCCATATGCAAACTGGGGAATGAACTGGTTACCCAGATATTCAATTCCAATTATGTTATTAAGGAAGTCAGGATATTCATTTTCAAGATTTTCAGCAAGTGCCTGTCCGCTGAACATAATTTTACCGCCAGCATTAATAAAATCGGTAAAAGAATTTATCTCATCCTGTGTAAAAAGATTTGTGTTGGATTTTCCTGTAAATACAATTATTGTTTTCCGGATAGAGACAAATTCAGGAGTTTGACTATATGATTCTTCATAACTCCTTGAAAGCTCCTTGAATGCCTGGATATAATACTTGCTTAATGTATCTGTTTCTGCTTTTGATATTAATAAGATATCAGGGATACCAAGTACAATACTAACGCTATCCTCAATCAAATTACCTTCACTTTCAATTTCGTACCTGAGTGTAATTGTTGATGGATCAAAATCTTCTGTTACATAAAAAGCTGAATCAATAGTTATTGTTTTTGTTTCTTCACCATTTAATGTAGATATAGTTTCATCTTTGATAATATTAATATTATTACTGTTCAGAAAGTATTTTACTGTTGTATTAGATGAAGCAGCAGATGAAACATTACTAATAACAAATTTAACATCAGCAGTTTCACCAGGTTCAACCCTGCCATTTTGTGAAGAAGTTTCTTCTATTATTACACTGTTAAATTCAAGATACGGAACAGTACCAATATCAAAATCAGCTACCATTTCCTGACCGCTTTTCCGGATATTGCGTACAGAAACAAAAGTATTTTGAGAAGTATAATCCTTACTATTTGGATTAGTATTTATATCAAATCGTGTATTATTTGTTAAACCCGGGAATGGATCGCCGGCATCACCTCTTCCTGAACCTAAATTCAAATGTCTCTGACCATCCGCCTGTTCAAGATCCACTAAATAATGATTTTCATTTTGATTACTGTTCATTGTTTCATCAACATGAAAAATTAAAAATCCAGAATCATACAGAAATTCATCAAATCCGATTTTCTGCCTGTTCTCTACTAAAAAGTATTGAGGTCCCATTGTACCATTTTTCCACATTCTGTAGATAACAGGATTTTCTTCTACATTTACTACTGTTAAATCGTTCATTGCTGTTGTTACATTAATTGGTGTAACCCATCCCAGTTGTTTCTTACACCATGCACTCATATGAACCGGTGTATGCGAAGTAGACCCATTACCACCATAAGATCCACCTGCCATAAGACACCAGTTACCAAGACCTTCGGAAGAATTATCGGTATCATATAGATCCGGGATTCCAAATATATGACCGAACTCATGTGCAAATACGCCTATTGTAATTAATGAACCCTGGTTGGTGCCTCCATTAACTTCCGGCTGGATAGCATAGTCGCCATCAATAATAACTGCCTGACCTGATACCGGATCAATATCATTTGTTGTATAAGGTTGTCCTCCTGTTATAACCCTGAAGTTCCATCTGTGTGACCAGATATTATTTGCACCCTGCTCTGCCCCGCCGCCTGCATGAACTACAGCAATAAATCCAATATGAGGACGGTTTTGTGCATCATAATATTGAATGTAGTCTGCAAAGTTAAGAGATGAATCTGCAATCATTACAATATCTAAAACGAATCTTGGTCCTCCCTGCACTCCCAAACCATTGTTGTTCCCAACATACTGTTCCAGAGTTCTTGGCATTGTATACCAGCCATCGCAGGTTCCGGTAAAATAAAGCTGGTTATAAGAAACTTCAGTATAATAATCAGTAATAGTTCCGGTTGGGCTGGTTCCATCAAAAAGAAGATCCTGTAATTCCTGCTGTGAATGAGTTGCACTTAAATTCGAATATTGACCAAGGAGAGTAAGAGCAAATACTGTATCCTGACCTAAAACGCTTTCAGGAAGAATTCCACTTGCCACTTTTTCTCTCAGTTCCTTTCTTTGTCTGAATTTCTCTGCATAATATCCTTCACTGTATGAAGACTGAACCATTTTATGAAAATCTATAAAGTGCTGAGGTGCTTTCATTCCGGGTTTTGGCGGGATAGTAGCTAAAGCAATGAAACTGTATAAAAATATAAATATCGGCAGGGCTGATTTTTTCATAACTCCTCTTTAAATAAAAAATGATTAATTGATTAACAGGAATATAGTTTTAAAATTTTAATAAAAGGAACAGCCTTTTAATTTTTCTTATATACAATTGCGACACAGGCAACATAATCACGTGAATGACTCATGGAAATTTTAAGACTTTTATCATGTGAAAGAAATTTTTCGAGATGCCCTTTAAATTTTACTTCAGGCATACCATTAGGAGCATTAATGATTTCCATATCCTGCCAGCTTAATTCACTATCCCAGTTAGTAGAGATTGCTTTATAAATTGCTTCCTTCGCTGCAAAACGGGCTGCAAGATGCTGGTACTTATTTTTTTTTGAAAGACAATATTTTATTTCTCCCGGAGTATAAACTTTCTGAAGAAACTGATCTCCAAAATCATCTACACTTTTTTTGATCCTGTCAATTTCAATTATATCTATACCTATTCCTATTACCATAATTAGTATCCTGCAACTCCACCATAACCTCTTGGGTCAGTGGCTCCCCAGATTAAATTATTATCATCTATTAAAATTGCATCAACTCTGCCGAGATATGTCTGGTTACCAGGTTTATGTCCCAGCTTTAATAAATTTTCTTTAACATCTTTCTTAAGTGAAAAAGGTTCATAATCAATTTTATCGGGAAGCCATTGATGATGTATCCTGGGCATATCCACAGCTTTTTTAATGTCCATTCCAAAATCCAGACAATTGATTATCACCTGCAAAACAACAGTAATTATTGTTGAACCTCCGGGTGAGCCGACAATCAAAAATGGTTTTCCATCTTTTAAAACTATAGTAGGAGTCATTGAACTTAGCATTCGTTTACAAGGCTCTATTGAATTTGCTTCACCGCCAATTAATCCATAAATATTTGGTTCGCCAGGCTTTGCACTAAAGTCATCCATTTCATTATTTAAAAGATAACCCAAACCATCAACAACAATTTTATTTCCATAAGAAGAATTTAATGTTGTTGTTGTGCTTACTGCGTTTCCATATTTATCATAAACTGAATAATGTGTAGTCTCATCACTTTCATAAAAAGAAATTTCTTCTGATGGAGAGATTTCGTATGAAGGTGTTGCTGTATCTTTTATTTTATTGAAAATTTCTTTAGCATATTCTTTTGAAGTAAGAGATGACACGGGCACATTATAAAAATCAGGATCACCGAGATGTTTGGATCTGTCAGCATAAACATACTTCATTGCTTCAACAAGTTTATGAATATAACTGCTGCTTCCCCAGTCATCTTTTTCAAATTCAAAATTTTCAAGAATGTTTAACAATTCAATTAAGCAAACACCACCTGATGAAGGAGGAGGCATGGATATAATTTCAAAACCTCTGTAAGTACCTTTTACAGGTTTTCTTTCGACAGGCTGATATTCTTCAAGATCCTTAAGAGTTATATATCCACCATTCTCCTGAACCTGTTTTACAAGTAATTCTGCAGCTTTACCTTTATAAAAACCATCTCTACCCTTTTCTTTAATTTGCTTGAGTGTCCAGGCAAGATCGGGTTGAAAAAATATTTCACCTTCAAAATAAGGTTCACCATTTTTAGAAAATACTTTTAAGGAAGATTCATATTTTGAAAAATATTTAAGGTTGAGTTCAAAAGATCTAGCAGTATAATAATCTAAAATGAATCCCTCTGAAGCTAATTTAATTGCAGGTTGAATTACTTCTTCAATTGGTAAAGTTCCGTAATTCTCAAGTGCATAAAGTAATCCGGCTACACTGCCGGGCACACCCGAAGAGGTTACACCTGAATTACTAAGTTCTGGTATATAATTCCCATCATCATCTAAATACATATCTCTGTGTGAAGCTAAAGGAGCTTTCTCTCTGTAATCGATTGTTGTTTCAGTTCCATCTGCCAGACGGATAACCATGAAACCTCCGCCGCCAATATTTCCCGCAGAAGGGTAAGTAACTGCAAGTGCAAATCCTACTGCAACGGCAGCATCAACTGCATTTCCTCCTTTTTTAAGGATTTCGAGTCCCACCTGTGATGCTAAAGAACTGGCAGAAACAACAACCCCATTTTTGTATGGTGTTGGAGCCTGGGAATAGATTGATGATGAAAAGAAAAAAATAATCAGGAAGAAATTAATAATGGGGAAAGATAATTTGTTTTTTTTATTCATCATTTTTTCCTGATTAGTAATTTAAAGAATTAAAGTGATCAGAAAATATTTGCATCAATCTTAATTCCTTCATCCTTTAATTGATCAAGAAGAAGTTTGGTTAATTCATTTACCTGTTTTAGTGTCTGAGAGATGTCTTCAAACATTTTTTCATCATAAATAAATTTGCCAAGATTATTCTTTTCTGTTTTCATCTCTTCTGTAAAAGCATTCATTTCTGAAATTAATGTATTACTATTCTTTAATAATAACTGCAGTTCATCAACAGAAGTATTAATTTTTTCTCTGTTAGTTTCAAGAAACAATTTTGCTTCTTCAGTCAATTCTGCAGTGTTGGCAGTTAATTGTGAAAGATTTTTCCTGTTTTCATCAATTAACAAATTTAGTTTCGCTGTTATTTCATTTAAGTTGGAAAGAGAAGTTTTTATATCCCTGTTTAAATCTTTATCTGTAAGAAAATCATTTAAAGCTGTAAGAGTAATTTTCAAATCAGAAATAGTTGAAGTAAAATCCTCTCTGAAATTTCCTACCATTGACATAACCTGAGGAATATCAGCATAAAAAATTCCCTGCTGAATTTCATCATAATTAATTTCCTCAGGTGAAATACCCGGAGAAATTTCTATTTTTTTCCCTCCCATTAAATCGAGCATCGATATTGCGAAACCGGCATCTTTCTTTAGGCTAACATTATTATCAACTTTAAGTGTAACAATAACACCTGAGCCTTCAATTTTTAAGTCTTCAACAAAACCTTTGCGAACACCATTTACAGTCACAGGGTCACCTATTTCCAAACCGGATGTATTATTGAATTTAACACGAATAGTATTTTCGGTTGGAGCCAGGCTGAAATTTTTTGCCCAACCTAAAATCCAGAGGAAGACAATTATTGCCAGCAATACAGTAATACCAACTCTTATTTCAGTTTTCCGCTGATCTTTCATAACCTTTAAGCTTAATTAAGTTTTTTATTTTAGTTAAATCTTCTTCAGTGATAATACTATCTTTTACAATTACTTTAACAGAATCGACAAGCCATTCAATATCTTTATTAGAAATTTCCTGAGTAGCATCAAATTTATTAACAAGATAATCTTTCAATAAAACTCTTAAAGAATCTTTTTGCGGAGATGCTTCAATAAAATTTAATTCATCATCAATATTCTCAACAAAATATTCACTAAAAAATTCTTTAACAGGAGTGCCAATCCATTCATCAAAATGATTTTGAATTATATAAAGAACTGCTGCTACTACAATAGTAAGAACAATAATTAATTTTATGAAGCAGCCTTTTTTCATCACTCCGAACTTACTTTTTCTACAAGAATTTTACTAATTCTTTTTTTAGTTACTTCTTTAACTGTAAACTTAAAGTTTTCCAGCAAGAAATTATAACCTTCTTTGGGAATATGTCCTGCCTGGTTTAATACAAGCCCTGCAAGTGTTTCAAAGTTTTCACTTTCAATTTTAATACTTGTATTAAGAAGTTCATTCAGTTCTTCAATAGAAATTCTACCGGCGACAAGATATTTATTCTCATCAATTTTAAATACAGGAGATTCTTCTTTATCATATTCATCTCTAATTTCGCCGATTATTTCTTCAATAATATCTTCTAGAGTAATGAGTCCGGCTGTACCACCATATTCATCAACAACAATAGCGATGTGCATTTTCTTTTCCTGGAATTCATACATAAGATCATTTATCATTTTAGTCATAGGAATATACATAGGTTTGCGTGCAATTTTATTTATATCAAAATTTTCTCTGTTGCCATTAATTAGAAATTTAAGAATATCCTTTGCATAAATAATTCCTGTTATTTTATCAAGATTTTCTTTATACAAAGGTATCCTGCTATGACCTGATGATTTAATGAGTTCTATAAGTTCGTCAAGAGTTGTAGTATCTTCAACTGAAACCATATCAACACGGGGAGTCATCACTTCGTGTACGGCAACAGATTTAAATCCAACAATACTTTGGATGATTCCCTGTTCTTCTTCTTCAAGGGCGCCAACTTCATAACCAAGTTCAGCAAGTTCAGTAATCTCTTCCGGTGAAAAAGCAGCTTTGCCTTTATCAAATTTTATTTTTGAAACTACAGATCTTATAAACTCAGTTATAATCTCCGCAACAGGAAAAATAATTGTGCAAAACCAGTAAAGAGGAATAGCAGCAAATTTTGAAAAAGATACAGGACTTTTAGAAGCCCATACTTTTGGAGTGAGTTCGGAAAACAGAATTACCAGGATAGTTAAAATAATTATCTGCAGGGTTAATAAAAGCTCTTCAGATAAACCTGTTACATCAATTAAATCCAGTGTAAGTGAAACTGCAATTATTGATGCAGCAACATTAACTATTGTATTGCCAATTAATATTGAAACAAGCAGTCTTCTTGGAGAATCAATAAGACTGACAAGATACCGTTCAATAAGAGGATTGAACCCGTAGCTTTTTACTTTTTTTCTTTCGATTGAAAAAAGCGCTACTTCAGAGCCGGAGAAAAAAGCTGAGAGAAAAAGAAAAATTAAAAGAAGAATTACTCTAAAGAGCCAGTCTGTGTCCAAATAAAAAATTCAATCCCAATTGTTAAACGAATAGTTAAAACGGAAGGTCATCATTTCCTTCAACATCAGGCTGCGGCATTGAAACCTGTTCCTGGATTTCTTCCGATGCACCCGAAGATTCTAATGGAATAAGACGTTCTGCTATAACTTCGGTTGTATAACGTTTGATATTATCTTTATCTGTATAATCTCTTTTTGAAAGTCTCCCCTCTACATAAAATTTTCTACCTTTTTTAAGATTATCCTTCATAAAATCAGATGTATTAAAAGAAACAACATTATGCCAGGTAGTTTCATTTACCCAGTTACCGTCTTTACCTTTATAACTATAGCTTGTTGCCAGAGAAAAAGTTGTAACAGAAACATTATTTGTTGTAAACCTTGTTTCCGCATCCTTTCCCAGGTTACCAATAAGCATAACTTTATTTAATGAAAAAGCCATAACACCCTCCCATGTGTATTTTTAAATGTTTTAATTATTGAATTATTAAAATAAAATCTAATATTAAAAATAAAATTAAACAAACGTTATAATTACAATTTATACAAGTAAAATTTACAAAAGAAAAAGAATGATTCTAATGCAATAAATAAATCTTTTCTCATGTTTTTGCAATGATGTTTCAAATGATTACAGTAAATATGGAATTTCCTGATAATGATTTGATTAAAATTAAAACATTAAATTTTGCACAATATTTGCTCAACTTTGGGTACTAACCGCAGGAGAAAGAATGAACACTGGACAATCAATGCTTGCAATTGGTGCAATGATACTTCTTTCTACACTTGTTTTGAGGGTAAACAATACCTTTCTATCAACTAAACAAGTGATGAATGAATCAAAATTCGGTGTGCTGGCAACATCACTCGCTACTTCTTTAATTGAAGAAGCAAGCAATAAAAATTTCGATCATGTTACAGATGGAAATCCTATTCTTAATGTAAACCTTCTTACACCTCATACAGCACTAAAAAAAGAATCCGGAGAAGAATATCCTGACTTTAATGACTTTGATGATTATAATGGATATACCAGAGTGATTAATACACTTCCTTCTGCAGTTTATCATTTATCCTGTAAAGTTGAATATGTAGAACCCCCGAATCTGGATGTCCCGGTTGCTAAAAAAACATGGCATAAAAAAATTACTGTTACCGTTACAAACGAGTCCTCTAAAGATACGGTAAGATTATCATCCGTATTCAGTTATTGGTTTTTTCCATAAGGAGGTGGAGGTGCTATGGGCTTTTCTACTATATTAGATATTTTAGGTTCAGTTATCATAAGCGGAATGCTTTTGGTAATATTAATGAGACTATCAGATGCTAATACAGAAAATGTATTTAACAATGGTGCGGAATTATCACTTCAGCAAAACCTTGCCGTTTCGGCTATGGTTCTTGAGGCAGATTTCAGAAGAATTGGTTATTGCCAGAATTATAATTTAATTCCACATACTAATGCTATTATCGCTGCCAGTGATTCGAGCATTTCTTTTTTAACAGATGTTAATGATGTTGGTAAAATTGATACCTTACATTATTATTTAGGTCCTACTTCTGAATTATTATCAACAGCAAATCCCAGGGACAGATACTTATACCGGGTTGTAAATAATGAACCACCCAAAGGTATTAATTTAGGTATTACACAATTCCACCTGGTTTATTTTGATCAATTAGGCGACACACTTCATCCGCCAATTACAGAGCCTTCTTTAATTGCTGCAATGGAAATTAATATTGCTGTTGAAAATGTTGAAGGATACGATCAGCAATATTCAACTGCTTTCTGGCGGCAGATAAGGCTTGCAGCTAAAAATTTAAAAAACAGATGAGAGGTTAAAAATGGCTGGAAAGGCATCATTACTTTTAGTTCTTGGTTTCAGCATGTTATTCCTTGTTTTCGGTCATAACTTTAATTCAGTCTCTACAAGAACTGTTGAGAATTTTACTGATTATTATTCAAAGACTGTTGCTCACGACCTTGCAGTAAGTGGAGCTAATCTTGGAGCTAACGCAGTTTACATAGATAATAACTGGAAGGCTGGATATAAAAATTTAAAATTGAATGGCGGTACAGTAGATGTAAAAATCGATGTACTAAATGCCGTTCAGAATATAAGGAAATTAACCTCTACTGCAACATATAATGGTACCACAAGTACAGTTGAAGTTATCTTTTCACCGAGAAGATTTTCAGAGTATGCATACTTTTCTGAAAATGAAGGAAGCGGTATTTGGTGGATGAAAAGAGATTCTGTATTTGGTCCTTTCCATACACAGGATAATTTAAGAGCATCTAACCACCCCGTTTTTGGTATCGGTGGTTACCGCAGTACAATTAAAGGAAAACTTATTTATTATAATAGTAAACAAAAAGACGCCCCCATATTTCATGGTTCCTTTCAGGATGGTGTTGATGAACCTTTAAAAACTAATGGATTAGAACCATTAAGAGAAGCTGCAGCAGATGAAGGTCACAAAATTGATTATTCAACTACATCTACAACTGTATCCAATTGGGTATGTAATCATTCAAGATGGAATAAACATTCTTCTCCCTGCAGTAATGGATACTGGAATACAACAACCTTAACAAATCCTGATACTGTTTATTTAACATTTGTAAATGACAGTGTTAAAATTAAAATGGGATACAATAAACCCGAAGTAACTTACAAATCAAATGAAATTGCCCCCAACGGAGTGATTTATGCAGAGGGTATGGATATTAGATTAAAGGGAACTGTTGAAGGACAATTCTCTGTTGTATCAGATAAAAATATCTGGCTGGATGATGATATAGTTTACAGCAAGGATCCTAGACAACATCCTGGGACTACAGATATTTTAGGAATCATTGCACAGAAAGAAGTTATTATTACAGATAATGACAATGTAAAAAATATTAAAATCCATGGGGCAATTTACTGTGAAGAAGGTGGATTTGGAGCAGATAATTATGATGGCAGAAGCAATGATGGTTATATTAATTTACTTGGCGGAATGACTCAAAAAATAAGAAGAGCTGTTGGTACATTTAGTGGCGAAAATGTTAATACCGGTTTTGCTAAAAGATACCGCTATGATGACAGGCTTCAGTTTATCTATCCACCATTTTTCCCGACAACAGGTGGGTTTAAGATTGTATCCTGGAAAGAGTAAATTAAATTCAACTTTTTAAAAAGGCTCCTGATAAACGGAGCCTTTTTTATTTTCCAACCGTTACAATCCAGGCATCTTTAAAATCTTCTATTTCTCTTAACTCATCCCTGACTTTTTCTGCATCTTTTTTATTCGTGAATTTACTATCTAACCTAACAACAAATAAATTTACTTCCCGGTTATAAGTGACAGATATTTCATCATTAATTTTCTGTCTGCTCTCAGAAGCAAAATCCTCTGCTCTTTGTTTAGTAGTAAAAGCTCCTATCTGAATTAAATAATACTCAACAGTTGTTTCATCATTTAAATCTTCAGGCATTTCATCAAAGACATAAGTTTCATCTTCATTATTTTTTTTAACATTTTCTTCTCTTGTTTCTTCAATTGATGATGAGCAGGAGAAAAAAGTAAAAGCCATTATTAAAGAAAAAATTAATTTTGTCATACTTTCATATCCTTAAAATGTCTGCATACACAAATTTATCTGAAATGATTTTAATATTTAAAATGATAATAGAATAATTTCCTGACTATTCAATTATTAAAAGAGAAACACCTTTTTCAACCGCCTGCCCTTCACTCACTTTTACTTCTTTAATTGTACCGGAAACAGGTGAGCGGATATCATTCTCCATTTTCATTGCTTCAAGTATAATTAATGAATCCCCTCTTTCTACTGAATCACCTTTTTGTTTTTTCACTTTCAGAATCATTCCGGGCATAGGCGATTTTATTATAGTTGTCGAATGTTTATCTGCTTTCAGTTCAATAAGGTTTGCTGCTCTTTCCTGTAAAGCTGTTAGCACCCTGGTTTCAATAACTTTACCATTAAGTGTAATACTATATTCTGAACTGTTACTTCTCCTGGCAGTTATTAAAAATGTTTTATTATCCAGAGAAATGTTATAAGTGTTATTATTTAGTCTGGATAATTTATAATCATATTCTTTCCCATTAATAAAAGCTTTTGAATTGTTTGAGAAATTTACTTTTATCTTTTTCTCATTAATTGTCACTACATATTCATTCATAATTTTGCTCCAGCCATTTATTGGTATGAATATGATTACCAGAATTATGAATCTTACCATTTATACCGGATTCATTTTTAAGAATTGATGCTAAAAGTGCAGCGACGCATTCCATTTCTGTTAATTGTTCACTTGAAGAATTACTTATTAATCCTTTTTTCTCGATATAATTTATATCGTAATTGCCTTCATAAAAATCTTTCTGATTAAATATTTCCGAAAGGAAAAATATATTTGTTATAACTCCGGCAATATGAAATTCTTTCAAAGCTCTTTTCATAATACTTATTGCAGCTTCCCTGGTTTTACCATAACAAATAAGTTTTGAAATCAGCGGGTCATAGTAGAGAGATATATCATAACCGGTAACAGAACCGCTGTCAACTCTTACACCCGGCCCTGAAGGTTCAATGTATTCAATCAATTTACCTGTTGAAGAAAGAAAATTATTTTCAGGCTGCTCTGCATAAATACGGCTTTCAATAGCGTGGCCAATTATTCTTAAATCAACCTGTTTAAAACTAAGTTTGTTTCCGGCTGCAATAGAAATTTGTTCATTAACCAAATCAATTGAAGTAATCATTTCAGTTACCGGATGTTCAACCTGCAGACGTGTATTCATCTCAAGGAAATAAAAATTTTTATCCTTGTCCATCAAAAATTCAATTGTACCGGCATTATAATAATTGCATGCTTTTGCTGCTTTAATTGCCGCTGAGGTAATATTATCTCTTGTTATATCATCGACAAAAGGAGAAGGAGCTTCTTCAATAATTTTCTGATGTCTTCTTTGAATTGAACATTCTCTTTCAAAAAGATGAGCATAATTTCCATGTTTATCTGCAATTACCTGAACCTCAATATGTCTGGGCTGTTCAATATATTTTTCAATATAAATATCATCATTACCGAAAGCATTCATAGCTTCACGCTTTGCTGCATCAAATGCATCTTTAAATTCATCTTCAGAAGAAACTTTTCTCATCCCCTTCCCCCCGCCTCCTGCAGAAGCTTTTAGCAGAACAGGATATCCAATTTCTTTGCAAAACTTTAAAGCTACATCATTGTTCTTTACAGGCTCAGTAGTTCCCGGAACAATGGGAACATTATTTTTCTGCATAAGCTGACGTGCACCGGTTTTACTACCCATCATTCTCACTGATTCTGAAGAAGGACCGATGAACGTAATTCCCGAATCTTCAACAGCTTTTATAAAATCAGCATTCTCCGAGAAAAAACCATAGCCGGGATGAATTGCGTCTGCTTTAATTTCCCTGGCAAGATTAATTATTTTTTCTTTATTAAGATATGAAGATGACACTGATGACTCCCCAATGTAATAACTTTCATCTGCTAAAAGAGTATGAAGTGAATGGCTGTCTGCATCTGAATATATTGCTGCAGAAGTAATTCCAAGCTCTTTGCATGCTCTTATTATGCGTACAGCTATTTCTCCCCTGTTCGCTATAAGAATTTTTTTAAACAATAATTTTCTCCGCTTGTTATTGTTTAAGTTAAGAAATAAGAAAGAAGTAATCTCATAATTTAGAGTTTGTTCTTAAAGATTGCTTCGTCGTAAACTCCTCACGATGACTCTTACATAGAGATTGCATCGTGAGATTGCTTCGCTCGTTTCCCTTGTTCGCAATGACTATATTTTTTTTTATTTTAGTTCTGCTATTGTAATACCATCACCACCAATTTCAATGGGAGCAAAATAAAATGTTTTTACCTTGTTGTGTTGAGAAAGAATATCTTTAACTGTTTTCTTCAAAGCACCAGTACCTTTACCATGGAGAATTTCAATTCTGTTTAATCCTGATGCATAAGCATTATCAATGAACTTAGTTACTTCAAACTCTGCATCTTCAGGTCTTTCTCCTCTAATATCAATTCTCATTTCCGCTTCCACAGGAATATAAGAATAATCAGCATCTCTTTTTTCTTCCTTCTGAGCTTTTGCAGGAAGAAGCTGATTCATAGCCACATTCATCTTGACTAATCCTGCCTGCAATACTGCTTTTTTTCTGTTTGGAGAAATTTCCAAAATTTTCCCTGTTGTTGAAGTTCCTTTTATTGAAGCATAATCTCCGACATTCAGTTCAATATCATTTTCCGGTTCAGGTTCTTTAATAATTGTTTTATTCGTTTCTTTTATTTCTTTAATAATTTTTTGAGAGTTTTTAATTATATCTTTATCAGCTTTTGATTCTTTAAGTTCTTTTACAATCTGTTCAAACTTTTTATTAATATTATTCAGATATTCTTCTGCATCTGCTTTTGCTTTTGCAAGAATATTTTTCTTTTCCTTTTCAAGTTTATCGAGATTTTGTTTATATAAATTTGATAATCCCGTTAATCTTACATTCTCCCTTTCAACAGATTTCATTTTTTCTTCAAGATTCTGAGACTTCGTTTCAATATCTATAAGAAATTTTTCAAGCTTATGTTTATCAGAATCAAGATATTGTTTTGCGAGATTTAGCAAATCATCTTTCAATCCGATTCTTCTGGCAATTTCAAAAGCATAACTTGAGCCAGGGATTCCCTGTTTGAAATGATAAGTTGGTTTAAGATTTTCAGTATCAAACTCCATTGCTGCATTTTCAAAACCTTCTTCATCGCTGGCAATTAATTTAAGATTACCATGATGAGTTGTTGCAAACACAAGAGCTTTTTTATTTCGCAGCATCAACAAAACTGCCGCAGCAAGAGCAGAACCTTCAGTCGGGTCAGTTCCGGTTCCTATTTCATCAAGCAGAACCAATGAATTTTTATCTGCACTAGAAAGAATATTATTAATGTTTGATAGATGCGAACTGAATGTCGATAAGTCATCTTCAAGCGATTGCTCATCACCTATATCAATTAATATTTTAGTGAAGTAATGAAAATTAGAATCAGGACTTGCCGGAATATGAATTCCACTTTGAAGCATTAAAGAGAGCAATCCCAATGTTTTTAATACTACAGTTTTACCTCCGGCATTAGGACCAGTAATTATAATTACATTCCATCCGGTATTTTTAATATTGAGTGGTACAGTTAATTCTCTTCCCGATTTTTTAAGTAAGATAGGATGGCGTGCATCTTTAATAAACAAAGGTTTTGAGTTATCCATTTCAGGGAATGACCCGATAATTTCAATTGAATATTTTGCGCGGGCAAAAATGGAATCGATGTAACCAATTGTGTTGTGTGTTTCTTTTAGTTCTGAAGAAACTGTTCCGATTTTCTTTGTAATCTCTTTTAATATTTTTTCAATCTCTCTTCTTTCTTCAAAAGAAAGCGAGACAATTTCATTATTCATTTCAAGAGTTTCTTCAGGCTCGATATAAACTGTTTGTCCCGAAGCAGATTCTGAATGAATAAAACCTTTTATATGTCTTTTATGTTCGGCTTTAACAGGAATAACAATTCTTCCATCTCTTAAAGTAAGATAATCTTCTCTAACTATTTCTTTTTCTTTTAAAGATTTTGTTATCCGGTTTACAATGCGAATTAATTCTGCCTGCTTTTCCTTCGCTTCTTTTCTTATTGCAGAAAGCCTGGGACTTGCATTCTCTTTTATTTCTCCATTTTCATTTATGATTTTCTGAATATGATGTTCAAGCAGTTTATCAATAAATAATTTTGATGCTGTATTCTGAAGTCCGGGAGCATTTTCAGAATTATTTTTCAGATACTGATAAAGATTTCTTGATGTTATTAGAAGTTTTAATATTTCTAATATTTTTTTTCCATCAAGAGCAACGCCTTCAATTTTACTTTGAGAGAGAGGAGTGTCAAGGTCAGATAAAAAATTAATTGGCGGAGGAGCATCCTTAATTAAAATTTCCTTTGCTTCGGTTACTAGATTTCCTTCTGATTTAAAATAGTTTGGATCGAAAGATGGTGATAGTGATTCAACTATCTTCTTCCCTTTTTCAGTAATTGTATATGAAAGGATGTACTGAAGAATTTTTGCAAACTCTAATTTATCGGCAGCAGCTGCAGATATCATCTTATCGTATCTTTATCAATTATATAATTCTTTAGAACTTTTTTTGGTTCGGCTTCATACCTTTTTGAAATATATTCAATTGTGGCAGGAATAATCTTATAAACTTTATTATATAAAAGAGAATTTTCTTTTGATTCTTTCCCGGGAGCATTAAATATATTAAGGATAATCAGAAAGCCGCTAAGGAAAAATAAAATCTGTATTCCGCCAACCAGCCCGCCCGTAAGCTGATTAATAAAATTATTTACTTTATCGAAAGGATGAACAAATCTCTTAATAACTGCAAAAACAAAAATAACTCCGAGAAAAATTAATATACCTGCAATTATTTCAGAAAGATAAATTTCTATACCGGTAATTGATTCAATAGTTCTTCCGAATGAATAAGCAAATTTGATCGCAAGAAATACGGCAAGACCAAAGCCTATTAATCCTATAAGCTTTCTTACAAAGCCATCTTTAAAACCAAGGATGAAGCCAATCAGAATAAAAAGTAATAATATTATATCAAGCAAGTTCAAGCTTTACCAAGGAATTTTTCTACTTCCTGTTTTACAATTTTGCCGTCTGCCTTGCCTTTAAGCTCTTTCATAACTGCAGGCATAAGCTTGGGAAAATCTTCTTTGGATTTTGCACCAAGTTCACCGGCAATTCTTTCAATCTCTTTTCTGATTTCCTCTTCAGAAAGTTGTTTGGGAAGATATTCCATTAAGATATTGAGCTCAGCTTTCTCTTTATTAGCAAGATCATTTCTTCCGGCTTTTTCATACTGTTCTATTGACTCTTTTCTTTTTTTTGCAGCAGTAGTCAATAAACTTATTTCATCCTGCGGGGTAAGCTGTTTGTTTGCCCCCGATTTTTCAAACTCAAGTATTAACGCTCTTATTGAACGTATAGTTTCAAGTCTTACTTTATCACCGCTTTTCATTGCGGCTTTCATATCTTCATTAATTTTATCTTTTAAATTCACTTATGACCTCATAAAATTGAAAAAGGCAGGTTATTAATATAACCTGCCCTGAAATAAAATAATAATATATAAGTAAACTTAAATTTTAATATTTGCCGAATAATTTATTCTGAGACAATAAGCCTTTCTAAGTTCCTGTTGAATATCGGTTACCAGCCCCATGTCTGTTCCCCTGTCTATTCTCAATGAAACAATAACATTCGGAAGTTCCTGTCTTTTAGCATACATAATTGGCTGAATTTCATCAAGAGATACAATACTATCGTTTATCTGGATTCTTTTATTGGAACCAACCCAGATATAAGATATTAATCTTTTGTTTTCAATTTTTTCTATTGCTTCTGCTTCAGGCAATTTATAATCAACCAGAACTTCAACTTCTCTTAAGGTAGTGGTAACCATAAAGAAAAGTAAAAGCATAAAAACTATATCAGGCATTGAAGCTGTTGGTATTTCCTGCTTGGTAGTTGCTCTTCTTTTTTCAAATTTCATAGTTACCTCATCTTTTTACTGCTTCAGGTTCAGCCAGAGAAATAATAATAGGAATTTTATCCTTTACCACATCCTGCTGTTCCGGAAGTAAATCATTAAATTTTTTACCGTAATTCTGCAGCGAATATTCATCCCTGACTTCAAAATATGCAAGCTTAATCTGATCAAGAGCCTGTATATATGGGTTATAATTTGTCTTCCTGTCGGTTTTAACAGAGACTATCAGTTTTTTGTTGGAAGGAAGATCAATTTTAGAGACGATTCTCGGCTTTAAATTATTCTTAATCTGAAATATTGAAGTAGGCTGACCATCAACAAGAACATCACCATTTTCATTTATAAGAACTGCAGCCATACGGTCTTTGGGAACTTCAACTTCTTTTATTTCCTCCGGAGGAACATATTCAGGTAATGTTAAACCGATACCTGTATCAACATCTATAACTGTAGCAACCAGGAAGAAAAGCAGAAGAAGGAATGCAATGTCAGCCATAGATGCAGTAGGTATTTCGGCTTCTTTTATTTTTCTTTTTTTAATCATAAAATTTTCTGTCGTTTAATAATTAAATTATCCGATTTTCTTACCGGTTTTTAATTCATACAATGCATCAATTAATTCAATTGAGCTTTCTTCCATATCTCCAACCAATCTGTCAATTCTTGAGATAAAATAATTATAAAACATCTGGAGTATCATTGCAACAACAAGTCCGAAAAGAGTAGTTAACAATGCAACAGAAATACCTTCTGCTACAATTGCAGGTGAAATTTGGGCAGCTTCTTTAATAGCATCAAATGCTTCAATCATTCCCTGTACAGTACCGGTAAACCCAAGCATAGGTGCAATTGTAATAAATGTTGAAATCCAGATTAAACCTCTTTCAAGGAAAGCCATTTCAATTCCACCATAAGCTATAATAGCCTTTTCAGCAGATTCAATGCCTTCATCTGCACGAAGTAATCCGGCATGAAAAACTGATGCAATAGGTCCTCTTGTATTAGCACAGACTTCCTTTGCAGCTTCTACTCCACCTTCAAAAAGGGCGTTTCGAACCTTTAAGATAAATGCTTTAGTATTAACTCTTGCTCTGGATAAAGTCCACATTCTTTCAATACAAAAAGCCAAACCAATTACAAGGCATGCTAAAATAGGCCACATAAAAAAACCGCCGGCAATAAACTTTTCAGTTAACCAATTTAATACGCCCTCGTCCTGAGTGGTAGCTTGAGCAATTATGTTTATAGTTGATATTACTAAGTCTGTGATTTGCATAGAGAGAAACCTCCTAAAGTTATATTATTTGTTGTCCGATATTGAGAGAGTAAAACTCCATTATATACTTAAAAACATTGTGCTACAATAAATATTTTGAAAAACAAAGTCAACCATATAATTTGTTGTAGCGGCACAAATTATACTTAAATTTTAAATCTGTGTGTAAGATTTATTACGTTTCCTGTAATAAAATTAAAGTGACAAAATATACTATGAATAAGCTCTCCTATTTCGGCAGGTTTAACCCAGTTTTCATAAACAGAAGTATCTTTCATCCATTCTCTGTTTGCCGGAGTATCAATAATATAAGGAGCTATTGCATTGGCAGATAAGTTTATTTCTTTCCCTTCCAGTGCTGTTGTTTTAATAAGTTGTATAAGAGCAGCTTTTGCAGAACTATATGCCGCTTTTTTCGGCTCAGGAGCTACTCCGGAATATGCAGCAGTCATACAGATGGAACCACCGCCTGAATTTTTAACAATCTTTGCGAAATGTTTTGTTATAAAAAAAGCCGACTTAAAGTTAATGTTAATCATTTTGTCAAGTTCAGCAATATCTGCATTCCAAATATAATTACCTCCGGAATAACCACCTACTGTGCTGGATAAGAAAATTATTTTGTCTTTTGAAGGATGGATATTTGATATTGCTTTAATTACATTCTCTTCAACAGCTAAATCGCCTGTTTCAATCTTCTTTATTTTATCTGATGAAGGTAAATCATCGACATTAAAATCAAACAGAAAAATTTCATCATAATCTTTTTTTAAAAGAACTTCTGAAATACCTTTGCCAAGGGCACCATTTGCGCCGAATATTATTAATTCTTTTTTCATAACTGTTACTGATTGTTTATCATTAAAAATTTAGCTATTACAGGAAAATGATCGCTGTATCCGCCGAGATATCTTCTTCCGCCATAAGTCGGGAAAGGAGTACCTTTATATTTTCCTGAGCGTGTTAATAATAATTCCGGTTTAAAGACTTCAAATGAATTACAGATGTAATGAAATTCTTCATCATACAAAAGTGAGTTTGAAATAATAATCTGATCAAGCATATTCCAGTCATCTTTATACTTGTATGAACCAATACCATCGGCATATAAAGGATAAGAGATATTCAGAAGTTCAAGCATTATGAAATCATAATACTCAGAGCTGTCGCAATAAAAAGGTGTTGCTCTTAAATGATTTATTAATGATATATTCCCCGGTTCGTCATTAAAATCTCCAAAGATAATAACTTTAGCATTTGGGTTTGCAGAGAAATTTTTATCAACTGCTTTTCTTAATGTTTGTGCTGCTTTAATTCTGTTTGGTTCTGATTCTTCCTCACCACCTCTTCTTGAAGGCCAATGGTTTACATACACATACAAAGTATCACTATTCTTTGTAAGAAGATTTACATTTAAAATTAATCTTGTTGGATATCCGTCATCAAGTTTTACTGTATCACCATTTACGGAGAGAAGTGTGAAGAGTTCAGAATTAAAAATTAATCCATTATCTATCCCTCTGTTATCGGGGGATTCAAGTCCCGCAGAAATGTAATTTTTTTCATTTAAGAATTTTATAATCATTGTATCGAGTAAAGCCTGGTGTTCAATTTCACAGACTCCTAAAATGTCTGGTCCTTTGCCATCATTCATTAATCTTATTATTCTTGAAAGGTTATACATTTTTCTGTCGAGTCTTTCATCTGTCCATTCTTTATCGCCGTCGGGTAAAAATTCTTCATCATCTTTCGCAGGGTCATCAACAGCATCAAAAAAATTTTCAACATTCCAGAAAGCTACTGCAATTGTATCATAAGTTTGACTATATAAGCTTGCAGAAATAAATAATACAAAACAAAGAAATGACAATAATTTAATCCGAATCATGAAGTAAGTGTTTGAATATTATTTTTATACATTTCAAAACTTTCATTAATTATTCTGAAAGCTTCTTCTTTACCAAGAAAATGTTTTACAGTTACATTTTTCTTTTCAAGTTTTTTATAATCTTCAAAGAATCTTTGAAGCTCAACCATAGTATGAGGCGGGAGTTCTGATAATTCATTTATATAATTTACTGCCATATCATTTTTTGCTACAGCAATTATTTTATCATCAGTTTCATTTTCATCAATCATATGCATTACACCAAGAACTTTTGATTCAATAATGCAAAGAGGGTCAACATCAATTGAACAAATTACAAGAATATCAAGCGGGTCTTTATCATCACAATATGTCTGTGGAATAAAACCATAATTTGCAGGATAATGAACTGCGGAGAAAAGCACTCTATCTAATTTTAACAAGCCGCTCTCTTTATCAAGTTCATATTTACCTTTTGAACCTTTGGGAATTTCAATTATGCTGTTTACATATTCAGGTGTATTATTCCCCGGGGAAACCGCATGCCAGGGGTTCATAATTAATTTATTTGTCATAATCAAATTTAATAAATATCAGGTTATTCCGGCGAAGCTTTATCATATTATTTCATCATCATATTATTTCATCATCATATTATTCATCAAATTATAAATTATTCAGCTTTTATTTATACATCCTGAACAATAGGTTCACTAATTTCTTTTTCTGATGATGCGATTGCAACTGCAACCGAAGCATCGCCTGTTATGTTTGTTACTGTACGGCACATATCAAGTATTCTGTCTACTCCAAGTATCAATGCTATCCCCTCTTCGGGAATACCTACAGATTTTAGTATTATCACCAGCATTATTATTCCAACACCAGGCACCGGCGCTGTACCAATTGAAGCAAGTGTTGCGGTTAAAACAATAGTTAACTGTTCAACAAAAGAAAGATCGATATTAAAAACCTGTGCAATGAAAACGGCGGCTACTCCCTGGTAAAGTGCTGTACCATCCATATTAATTGTTGCACCAAGAGGCAGAACAAAACTTGCAACAGACTTTGAAACTCCGAAATTTTCTTCAATACATTCCATATTAACCGGAAGTGTTGCTGCACTTGAACTTGTACTGAATGCTATTGCCTGTGCTTGTCTCATTCCTCTGAAAAATGAGATTACTTTTACTTTAGAAAATAATTTTATAATTAATGAATAAATGCCAACCATATGAATAAAAAGACCGAGCAAAACTGCAGCCATATACCAGACTAATGTCTGAAGAATATTAAATCCGAATTCAGCAACTGTTGCAGATATTAATGCAAATACCCCCAGGGGAGCTATAAACATTATTATATCTACAAGTTTAATCATTGCCTCACTTATGCCGTCAAAAACTTTAAGAACAGGTTCTGCTTTTTCTTTTTGAATTAAACTGAGAACAATTCCTATCAGTAATGCAAAGAAAACAATCTGAAGCATTTCACCTTCTGCAAATGCCCTGATTGGATTTGAGGGAACAAGATTAACAATCATTCCTATAATATCATAATCTGAAACCTGTTCAACTTTTCCTGAAACATCTTCACTATAAACAGAAAGCATTCTTTCTTTTGTAAAATCATCTACCTGTTTACCGGGCTGAATAATATTTGCAATTACCAGTCCTATTGATATTGCAAATGCTGTGGTATTAAGATAAAATGCAATAGTCTTACCGCCGATTCTTGCAAACTTTTTTATATCTCCCAGACTTGCTGCACCCACAATTAATGAAGCAAGAACCAACGGAACTGCAATCATCATAAGAAGCCGGATGAAGATATCGCCAATCCATTTAATTGATGTTGCAATTGTTTTTTCTTTTTCAATAGAAGTAATGTTAGAAAAATGTTCCGTTCTTTTATTTCCAGAATTCTCATCAAAAAAATCTTTAATGAGGATATCAATCTTTCTTCCTTCATTTTTCTTTTTTTTGAATGTTGAGATTATTTCAAGCTGAGAATCACTTTTGAAATTAATTGAATCCTGCGAATCAATTATCAAAGTAAATTCATTCCAGCCTGAAATAACCTGCGAGGAATTATTGTGGCTGATTACAAGAGTATTTGTATTTACATTAAACAGCGAACCAAATATTGCTCCTGCAATTAAAGCTATGAGTATCTGGTTGTGAAGTTTCTTCAATTGTACAAATTAATTTATGAGTGAATAAATAAAATATCCTATAACTAACAAAAAGCCAATCGCAATAAGCCCAATAAATATGTAGAACATTATATCACTAGATTTTTTTTCATCTTCCATTGTAATACCTTTTTTATTTTTTAGTGAATAAATGAGAAAAGTATTACAATGATTAAGTTCCTGTAGAATAAAAATGAGATGTTAAAAAATAATAATGATGTAAATTGTTTAATTCAGTTTTCTTAACAAAAGAAGTAAAATAGGGCGCCGGTGTAAATTTATTTTTACATAGATGAAAATTTATTAAAGGATTAGTTAATCTTTTATGATTTTCCTTTTTCTGAACCTGCTCTGAAATATTTATAAAATAATTGAACAGAGGCTGTGATATTTCAGGAGTTCTTTTTTGATTTGATTCAGAATTAATAGAAGAGAATGAGACTGTTGAAAAATTAAATAATAGTACCCAGACAAGGATAAATGAAGTGAAATAAAATATCGGTTCTTTTCTGTAAAACATAATCAATAAAGTATAATTACAACAAACTTCATAAAAATACAAATGAACAATAATTCTTGTAAAAGTCTTTTTGTTTTTTTAGGTTGAGTTCCGGATTCAACATAATTCATCCTCAGGGTAATTTGAAAATTAATTCATAAAAAATCATATCGATGCATTTAACCGACAAAGCCGGACCTGGTGAATCAAAAAAAACTTTTAAAAGAAAAACTGAACTTGTTAGAGGACTTGGTTTAACCGCAGCAGTTATGATTGTTGCCGGTTCAATGATTGGTTCAGGTATTTTCAGAAAACCTGCTACTATGGCGGGACAACTTCTCTCACCTGAACTGCTGATAATTGTATGGGTTCTCGCAGGTTTAATAACTTTTATAGGTGCACTTGTTAATGCTGAAGTAGCAGGATTCATCCACGATACCGGCGGACAATATGTTTACTTCAGAAAAATGTATGGAGACGGTTTAGCATTTTTTTACGGGTGGTCTATTCTTGCAGTTGTGCAGACAGGCAGCCAGGCTGCTATTGCTTACGTGTTTGCAGAATATTTAGGATATTTTTTTCAATACCCCCAGCTTCCCCAGGCGTGGCAGGAGTTTACACTCTTTATGCCTTTCGTTGGAGACATACATCCCTTCATGGATTTTGGAACTAAAGGCGTTGCAATTATCTGTATACTCTTTTTAACATCTGTTAATTATGCCGGAGTTGTTTTAGGAGGAGCAGTTCAAACATTTGTTACTTTTATAAAGATAGGTTCTATTGTTCTTCTATCAGTTTTACTTTTTTCATTCGGAAGCGGATCGTTCTCAAATATTAATACAGGATTTGCTGTTCCCGATGAGGTTACCAATAATTTATTTGCAATTATTGGACTTGCACTTGCAGGAGCATTCTGGGCTTATGACGGATGGAACAATGTTACATTTGTTTCAGGTGAAGTAAAAGAACCGCAGCGTAATATTCCCAAAGCCCTTCTATACGGAACATTAATTGTAATTGCTGTTTATGCTTTTATTAATCTTGCATTTTTATATGTACTTCCTGTAGAAGTAATGGCTGAATCACCTCTTGTTGCAGCATCAGCCGCTGAAGTTATCTTTGGACCGGCAGGTGCATCATTAATTTCAATAGCTGTTATTGTTTCAACATTCGGTGCATTGAACGGAAGTATACTTGCAACAGCAAGAGTACATTTTGCTTTATCGAAAGATAAATTATTCTTTTCACCTTTGAGCAGAATTCATCCAAAGTTCGGAACACCGCATGTATCTTTGTTAATCCAGGGACTCTGGTCTGCGATACTTGTACTCTCAGGTTCGTTCGATACTATAACCGATTATGTAATATTTGCTGCATGGCTGTTTTATATGCTTGGTGCATTTGGTGTAATTATCTTAAGAAAAAAAATGCCCGATGCCCATCGTCCTTATAAAGTTTGGGGATATCCATATACACCGATAATCTTTACAATCTTTTCTTTTCTCTTTCTTGTTAACACAGTTATATCCGATACTGAAGATGCTGCAATGGGATTAATATTAATTCTTCTCGGACTTCCCTTTTATCTCTATTGGAA
>Ga0079223_10000009_pt1 | contig 51707 bp, 96 predicted proteins | sample Stecom2011_FD_75072 | JGI IMG/M metagenome (GOLD analysis project Ga0079223, IMG submission 75072) | Agricultural soil microbial communities from Utah to study Nitrogen management - Steer compost 2011 | ecosystem: Environmental > Terrestrial > Soil > Agricultural land | place: USA: Utah...
CCCGGCCAAAACTGCAGGTCAGGCGATTGCGACCCCCTACCCCCTGGGGTGGTGTCACTGTGTGTGGGGGGGTGGCTTTGCGCTACCGGCCCTGGGGCCCTGGGGGGGCTGTGAGGGGGGTGGTGCCGCCCCTTGGGGTCCCTGCTCGGGGTGGGCGCTGGTGCAACCTTAGGCGGGCTCTTGTGAGCCTTCACGTCGTGTGGGTGCGTGCGCATGTGTGCTCACACGCTCGTGTTCGCTTGCTTGGCGTTCGTTTGCTGCTCTTGCGTCGTCGTCACGGTCGGGCGGCGCAGCATGCGGTCAGGGCTGAGACCGGTTGCCTTAGCTCTCGTGTGTCCGGCGTGTGCGCGCCGCAGTGTTGAGGTCGTGGAGCTTGTCGATGATCTGGTCTGTCTGTGCTTGGGCAGCGGTGAGCGCGAGGTTGTGGTCGCTGTTGTTGGTGTGGTCGGTGGGCAGCTGCACCTCGAAGGGGAACGCGAGAAGTGGGATGCCCGCTTGGAGTGCCTCGGTGGGTGCGGCGTTGATCATGCTGACTTGGTCGGGGGTGGCCTGGTCGAGGATGAGGACGCTGGTGGGCACGGTGTCGATGGTGACGGGTAGTGCGCGTAGGCGTGCCATGGGGTGTGCTCCTTGGTGGGGTGTCTGGCCCTCTGGTGGGGGTCAGGGGGTGCCCCCCCGGGGGGGTGGGGGAGGGGGTGGGGTGGTTACCCCTGTGCCCCCCTGTACCAGCCCCCTTGTTGGCCGGGGGTGGAGGCGGTGTGCCGGTCGTGGCAGCGTTTGCACAGGCCCCGCCCATGTTCGGGGTCGTCTGCGTCCAGTCCCATGGCCACGAGGGTTTTACGGTCGGTGGGGTAGTGGTCGGCGACGACTGCTTCGCGTCGCTTGCACAGGACGCATAGGCGGTCGCGTTCGAGCACCCCGATGCGGAAGCGTTGCCGGTGCCCTCTTCCGTACCCCTGGTCGTGTGAGTGTCCGCGCCTGGTGCGTAGGTCCCTGTTGGTGCGTGTGCGGCACTCGACGCAGGTGGGGCGCCGGTGCCGGGCGGGGTTGGGGCAGCCGGGGGTTTTGCATGGCTGTTTGGGTCGGGTAGGCATGCAACCACCCTTCTTGGTGGGGCGTCCTATGGGTCAAGCACACCCTTAGGAGGAACCTCTGATGGCTCGTATGGCAGCGAATGGCGCGGTCGTGTCCGATGACGGTGCGTGGTATTTCAACGGCTTCAGGTGGAAGCCGCTCGTGGAGGGGGTGTCCGGGAAGCCGTCGATGGGCGAGTGGCAAGAAGCGAATGCCTTGTCGACTGTGGCGTCCGCTGCGTCGGGTAAGCACCTCGCCGGTCTGGTCGCTGAGCATGGGTCGCTGGAAGCTGCCGAAGAGCACCTTGGTGGGGTGCCTGCGGTCCCGGAGGAGCCGAAGCAGAAGGTGGTCATCTACAAGGACCGCAAGGCGTTCGAGAGGGCGTCTGGGGAGATGATCGCCGATGGGTGGCGGGTGGCGTCCACCGAAACCGACCCGGACCGGATGTCAGCGGGGCGGGTGGTCGGCGGGGCGATCATCGCGGGGGCGCTCACTGGCGGTGTCGGCGCCTTGGTGGGCGCTGGGGCGGGGGCCGCAGCGAAGAAGAAAGGTGCCGTCCAGGTGATCTGGGAGCGCGACTGATGGGCGAGCAGCCTCAGTGGGGGTGCAGGGAGACGATGGGGTGTCTTGTTTTGATCGTGGTGGGGGTGTTCGTGTGGGCGGCGGCGTGTACGCCGTCGAGTCCTTCGCCGCCGGTGTCTCCGTCGCAGTCGACGCCTGTGGGGGATCCGGGGTTGCAGTCGTTGTGTGAGGGGAGTGATTACCTGAAGTACGACGACTGTAAGTAGTGGGGTGCCCCGGCTGCTCGACCGCCCCCCCTTGTCGGGAGCAGCCGGGACGTTGTTGTCCGGTCGCGGGCCAGGAGTGGGATGGGTGTGCCCGGCCGGACTGCTTGGGTGCCCGACGGGTGGCGGTCCGCCGGGCACGACAAAGGCCCGGGGCTGTTCGCCTCCGGGCCTCAGGTTCTTGGGGACAATTCGTCCACTATGAGAACTCTAGCGTTGCACGGGTTCGCGCGCAACTACCGCACGATCACCGTCGCGTCAATACCCCCGTGGGGTTCACGCGGCTTTCCCGGCGAGGATGGCAACGTCAGCGAACCGGTACCGAGGGACGGGTTCCCCTGGGTTCGCGGCTGTGAGCTTGCCGCGGTGCGCCCAGGAACGGATGGTGGACGCCTTCAACGTCATGCCGAGGTGTTTGGTGGCGAACGCGGCGAGTTCGGTGGCGCCGGCCTGGTGGTTCCACGCGAGCTGTTGGAGGGACTGCTGCCACAGTTGGACGTCCACCACCCCGTCGCAGTCCTCCGTCTTGCAGTACGCGATGAGTCGTGACGCGGGGGCGTACACCGGGGAGGAGCAGGTGGGGCACCTCCCGACACCGACACGCTCCTCGGGAACATCCACCACACGCACGGCTTGGGTGACGGCGGCGGTGATCTCGTCCAACGCCTGCGCCCCATAGGTGGCGTGGCGGAGCCATCCGGTGAGGGGCAGCAACCATTTCGCCATACCGGGAAGGGTGGGACGGGGCGGGACAGCTTTGGGCATGTCCTCTCGGACACGCACCACCCACGCACGAAGGGTGTCGGTGAGGACGGTGCGGGCTTCGGCGGCGCGCAGGTCGAGTGGGAGCGGCGCTTCGGACGCTTTGCCGGTGCGTCCCGCCCGGGTGGTGGGGCGGGTGCCCTGCTTGGCGAGGGTGACGGTGAGGTCGACGTCGAGGCCTTCGACGACGCGGTGGAGGGCGTCGCGGGCGGTGTCGGCGCATCCGGTGCACACGTAGCCGTCGTTGACGGGTCGGCCGCATTCGCACGTTGTCATGGTTCATCCCCCGGTGGTCGTATGGTGGGACCACGGGGGAAGATCCTGTTCTTCCCGCTTGTGGGGATGTGTGGGGCCGTGGTCGGGGGACTCGGCCCCACACTCATGTGCGGGGGTTGTTGCGCTCAGCCATCCATGTGCCCCCACATGAGCGGCACCGGTGACGTCCGAGGAGGAACATCTCCTGCCCACCTCCAGGCAGGGGAACGGGGGTCACGTGGACGTTCTGAGCCTTGCAGCCGGGGCAGGTTTGCTTGGCCTCGTGCTCTGCCAGTTCGGATTGGGTGTACTGGTTGCGCCGAATGCGCTCTTCGCGGCTTTCGTCGCTCACATTGCCTCCCTTGGCTTTGGGGGATGGTACCTGTGTGCGGCCTGCTGTGATGACAGGCCGTAGGTCCCGGGGTGGACGGTTCCCCGGGGGTTGGTCATGTGGTGTGGGTGTGGATGACTTCGAGTGCGGTGTCAGCGAGGCGTTCAGCGTCATCACGGAGCGCACGCACGTCACCGGTAAGGCTGTGGCCGACCTCCGGGCCGTGGAGGTCCACGAGCGTTTTGTGGAGAGCGGCGGTCAGCTCGTCGCGGAGGTCGCTCACTGGCCCTCCTGGTGGATGCCGTGGTTCTGGTCGTGGCGGGTCAACGCGGTCGCGGCGTAGCGCTCCAGCCACTCGGCACGGACCTTCAGGTGACGGGCGTCCGCCAGAGCGTTGTGCACACCCGAGGGCTGCTCCGGAAGCTGCGGATCACCTAACCGCGCCGCTTCCTGCTTCAGGTCGCACGTGAACATGGGGAACCCGGTGGGAAGGTCGATCATGCGGCCGAACAACTGACACAGGACCACGTGGTCGTAGGCGCCGTACCACGCCCACAGCTCGGGGCGGTCGGTGCTGAGCACGAACCTTTTGACCTCGTCGGCGATAAGCGCTTTCGGCTTCATCGCGGGGTGGTCGAAGTCGATGCCGAGGTCCCTGGCGGGCAGGTGGTTGCGGCGGTCGCCGCGGATCTGCGGGAGCGACGGCACGACGTGCTTGCACAGCCAGTCGTGCTTGCGGATGCGCTTCCACGGGGCGTCGGAGGCCACGGCGTAGTACTCGGCTCCGTCTTCGCGGACCATGCCGATGCTGATCAGGTCGATCGTGCGACCGTCTTCGAGGAACTCGGTGTCGTAGTACAGCTTCACGGGTTCTCCTTGCGGCAGTCGGGGCACAGATCCCCGCGGTGGCGTTTCTTCTTCGAGGTGGCCGTCCACCAGCCCGCTTTCCCAGCTAGGCGGCGGGCGTCGGATGCCTTCCGCACGTTCATCGGAGGGTTGTAGTAGGCGGGGCAGCCCGCCCGGGAGCACGTCAGCGTGTACACCCGGGCGAGACCGTCCGTGCCGAGAACCGCAGCCATCAGAAAGGCGGTTCCTGGTCGGCGAAGCCGGGCCGGCCACCGGACCCCCACGGGTCCTCGGCGGGGGCTTGGCCGCCGCGTGCGGGCGACCAACCGCCCTGCTGCGCTGCGGGAGCACCGAACCCACCGCCCCCGCCGTTGTTCTGGCGTTGTGTCTTGGTCACCTTGGCGGTGGCGCTGCGCAGGGCCGGACCGACCTCCTCGACGTCGATCTCGAAGACGGTGCGCTTCTCACCCTCACGGGTCTCGTAAGACCGCTGCTTCAACCGTCCCTGCACGATGACGCGCATACCGCGCTGAAGGCTCTCGGCCACGTTCTCCGCGTACTGCCGCCACACGGTGCAGGTGAGGAACATCGACTCGCCGTCCTTCCACTCCCCCGACGCCTTGTCGAACGTGCGGGGCGTCGAGGCCACACGGAAGTTGGCGACCGCGGCTCCACTGGGAGTGAAGCGCAGTTCAGGGTCGTCGACCAGGTTGCCGACGAGCGTGATCTGGGTTTCGCCTGCCATGGTTAGTTCTCCTTGGTCGTGAGGTTGTCGGGCCAGTTCACTTGGGGTACGGGAGCAGCGGCCCGTGGTTTGGGGTTGCGGTATTCGCGGAGTCGCCGCCACGTGCGGAGCGGGTGGGTGGCGAACAGGGCAGCGATCCAGACCAGGCCGATCACGTCAGCGGTGTGCTTGCGGTACCAGGGCAGGTTCCGTGAGGAGTTGCGTTCACCCCAGTCCTGTAGCCGGTAGCTGACTTTCAGGAGGGGGCGGGTGCGGCCGATGGTGTAGGCGAGCACCATGCAGGAGAGCCATATGAGCGCCAGACCCATCACGTCTCCTTGAGGATTTCGTTGAGTTTCTGCGTACACACAGGGGTGTCGCACATGTCCAGCTCCACCCCGTGCTCGCAGGGCTCGGACACCAGGTACTCGCGGACAGCGAGGGCGACAGCCCCGAGGAGCATCCCGACCTCGCTCATGCTCAATGTGTCCTGCCCGTGGTGGGTGCGGGTGTGGTTGATGTAGGCCACGGCGGGTGAGGCGACGGTTTCGAGCCGGTGGGGTCCGAGGGCGTCGATGGCGGATCGGGCAGCACGGCGGAGGGGGTCAGCGTCAACCTTGGGTGCTTCCTTGAGCAGTGCGCGGGCGACGGTGTGTGCGTGCGGTTCCACAGCCGCATACCAGTCGGGGTGAGCGGTCGCGACGAGCCGGGCGTGGACGGCGTCCAGCCAGGCGGCGACGGTGTGCCAGCGGGGGTCGTCATCGGTGCGCGCGACTTGAGCGGCGCGGCGCAGCAGGTCATCACACATCAGAGGACTCCCCCGAACGTTCGCGGCGCACATCGGCCTCCAAGGCCCGCAGGCACGACCGTCGGATGTCAGCCCACCTGCGGACGGTGACTCGCAGGCCATCGCGGTTCAGCGGCACGGTGTCGGCGACGCCGGTCAGGCCCTTAGCGTCCTTCCACTCGTCGCCTCGCAGGCCGAGTTCGACGCGGATCCAGGGGCCGCGGTTTTGGGTGTCGAGGTTGCGGAGTCGGCGGCGGGCTTCTCGTCGTATGGCGTGGGTTTCGATGAGGCGGTGGATTGCCATGTCTCCTCCCGGGGCTGTGGTGCGCGTAGAGCGCTCAACAAACCTGAGTCTTACTCGGAGTGCCGACAAACGGTGCAAGGCTGTCAGCGTGCGTTCTAGGGGCTTCTGTGCGATCCTGGGGAGGTGCCCCGCCAGCTAGGACCTGGCGGGGCATCCTCATGCGGCCACGTCGGCATCCAGGACCGCCTGCACGGCGTGATCAAGCCCGCCGTAACCGGAGCAAAGAGAACCGATGGTGAGGGTCATCGTCCACCTCCCCAGCCCGTCCCAGCCATGTCCACAACCCGCGAATAGTGGCCCTGGAACGCGCACGTCACCTCACGCCCACCGGCACCGTTGCGGTTCTTCTCCACCAACAGGTCGATCTCCCCCGCTCGCGGCGACTCCTTATCCCGCGAGTCCTCACGGTCCAGCAGGATCACCACATCCGCGTCCTGCTCGATCGACCCCGACTCACGCAGGTCCGAGATCTGCGGGCGCTTGTCCGATCGCTGCGTCGGCCCCCGGTTCAACTGGCTGAGTACCACCATCGCCACACCCAGCTCACCGGCGAGCTTCTTCAACCCCCGCGACATCTCCGACACCTCCTGCTGGCGGCTCTCCGTCCTGCCAGGGGTGTCCATCAACTGGAGGTAGTCCACGATGACGAGCTTGATGTCGTGCTTACGGACGTGCTGACGCAACCGGGCGCGGATATGACCCAAGGACACGTTGAAGTCGTCGCACATCCACAGCGGGGACTCCTCCCACACCGGCCGGATCTTCGCGACCCGCTCCCAGTCCGACTCCTCCAACTGCTTGTCGCGCAACCGCTCGAACAACACGTTCGCTTCCGCGGCCATGACGCGCTGCCCCAACTCCTTCCGGGTCATCTCCAAGGAGAAGAACGCCGTACCCAGACCGCGGTGCATCGCGGTGTACCGGGCGAAGTCCGCAGCGACCACGGACTTACCGATAGCAGGGCGGGCGCCGATGATCACCAGCTGACCCGGCTTGATGAACGGCACCACTTCACGCAGGTCCGCGTAGGGGGGCGCGACCAGAACCTCATCGTCAGCGACGTCCTGGTCGTCGACGACTTCCTGGTACACCTGCCCCGCGTGGATCATGGCCGCGCCCGTGGAGGTCCCCAGAGCTTCCACGTTGGCAAGGGACTGGTGGGCTTGGTTGAGGATCTCCTCAAGCTCCCCCTCGCCCTCGTAGCCGAACTGGGCGATGCGGGTACCGACCTCCACCAGGCGACGCAGCACCGCCTTGTCGGACACGAGCTTGGCGTAGTACCCGGCGTTCGCCGCAGAATCCAACTTCTCGGGGCTGGAGATCTCCAACAGGTACAGGGCCCCGCCGTACCGGCCGGCCTCCCCTGACCTGTCGAGCTCCGCGGCGACCGACACCGCGTCCACCGGCTCCCGGCGTTCGTCCAAACGCAGGATCGCGTCGTAGATCAGCTGGTGTGCGGGCCGGTACCAGTCACCCGGGCGGATGATCTCCGACACTTGGCGGATGGCGTCGCGGGAGATCAGCATCCCCCCGAGGGCGCGCTGCTCCGCTCCCTCGTCGAACGGCACCGACCTACCAGCGGTGGGGGCGTCGTCGGTGATCGTCACTTGGTCCTCCTGCGGTCCTCGTCGCGCAACGCCACGAACGTCGCCTCGTCCTGCAACCTGGACGCGGCGCGGGGGCCCACCAGGTCCTTCACGGTCTCCTCGCCGCCGTCCGGGTTGGCGTTGACGTTCGCGGTCAGCCCGATCGGCAGCCCCTCCTTCCACCGTTCGTTCACCAGCCGGTGCATGTTGTCGGAGTCCCAGTCCTGCATGCCGACCGCGCCGATGTCGTCGATCGCGAGGAAGTCCGCTTCCAACCAGCGGCGGATGGTGTCCTTGTCGCGGTCACGCATCGCCTCCTTGATGTCGTAGGCGTCCACCACCTCGAACCGGCCCCGCCACCCGCCACGGATGAGGGTTTCGCCGGCCTTCCACAGCGACCAGGTTTTCCCGGCGCCGATACCACCGACGAGGATCAAAGAACCGGCTTCACCGCGGTACAGGGCACGGCACCAGGCGAGGATGCGGGGGTCGAGGGTGCCTTCGGCGGCGAACCGCTTGGGCCGCTTGGCAAGGAACGTGGACACGCGGTGCTCGATCAGCTCACGCATCGCCGTTTCCTGGGCTTCACGCAGATGCGCGGGGTGGTCACGGGGGTCAAAGTCGGTCACAGCAGGTTCCTCTTCAGTTCTTCGTCGGACATGTTCTTCCAGTAGGTGTGGTCGGGAACCTCGTTGCGAGAGCCGCCAACAACGCGGAGGTTGCCGCGGCGGCCCTGCTGACGCTCTTCGGCGTACTGGCGGGCGTTGAGCATCCAGTTGCGCCACGCCTTGACCCAGTCCACGAACTTCGAGCCCTTGGCTCCGTGGTGGTTGAGGAACTTCTGGGTCTCCAAGGCGAGGTTGAGGCCGGGGGTGTTCTCAGCGGCCCACGCGCGCATGCGGTCGGTGATCTCCAAGTCGTCGGGGGCGAGGGTTTTCTTCTTGGTGGGCTTGGCCATGTCGTCCTTGGTCGTGTTGTCGTCGGGTTCGGGGAAGAGGGTGTCGGTGTCGGTTTGGGGGTTAAAAGAATGAGGAGACTGAGGAGACTGAGGAGGAGGGTCTGCCTGTGGTCCGGGCTTTGCGGCCTCTCGTCCGGCCTTTGCGCCCTGTGGTCCGGCCTTTCTCGTCTCTTTGGCCTGCCTCTCGTCCGGGCTTTCCTCCTTGGAAAGGTCGGACTCTGGGCAGCCCTTAGGGGCCATGAACCTCTCTGGGAACACCGGGATGAGGTACACGGTCCGATGTCCCCGCATCGCGAACACCGGCCTCCCCTTCTTGTCGGTGCCGACCGGAACACGAATCTCAATCCCGGCTTTGGCGAGGCGGCGCAGGGCCTTACCAACGGAGTCGGGTAGAAGCCCGGTCCGGTGGGAGAGCAGGTCCATCCCGAGGTAGCTGCGGCGGGTCTTTTCGTTGGCGTCGTCGGCGATAACGGCGAGGACCAGGCGCGCTGCGGCGTCGAGGTCGCCGGGTGCGTGGTTGAGTACGTGCCGGTAGAGCTCGTATCCCATGTAGGCCCCCGTGGGTTGGTGGTCGGTCAGGTGCGGTCGTGGAACCATCCGGCGGTCCACGTGTGTCCGCAGGTGTGGTGGTAGCGGGCGACGATGCCGCTGGAGGTGTGTCGGATCCGCACGGGCAGGGCGGTGTAGTCGGCGCGGTTGGTGTGGTGGGGCATGCAGTGGTCGCATGCGTCCCGGTAGCGGTCGAGGTTGTCCGGCGGTGCGGTGCTGGTGGTCATAGCGGGGCCCTTCGTCGTGTAGGGGCTCAACTGGTGCGGCAGTCGTGGCAGTGCGGGTTTCCGTCGGCGTTCCACTGCGGGCGCCGGCACACGGCGCACGGGGCCTTCTCGTGCTTCAGGGCGGGTGTGATGACCTCGTCGATGAACCCAGGGACAGGGTCCGCGCCCTGGTGGAAGCAGTGGTCGCAGTCGCAGGAGTGCGCCTGGTAGTCAGCGACTCGTTCTTCGAAGTCCTCGTGCGGGTCGGCCAGGAGTTCACCCCACCCGGGTTTCTCCTGTTCGGCGGCTGCGCGGACCTCGCGGAGCGTCGCTTCGAGCAGGTTGAGGTCGTGCAGGATCAGGTCGGGGTGTTCTTTGAGGTAGCCGCGGGTCTCAAGGTCGGTCCAGGCGGTGGTGATGGCGTGGTGGGCGACGGTGAGGCGGTCCATGTGGTCCTCGGGCAGTGGTGCGGCGGTGTCCACGGGGTGGGTGTTGGTGGCCATGGGTTCTCCGTTCGGTGGGTTGGCCCGGGGCGCCGTGTGACGCCCCGGGGGAGGGGTTCACAGGCGGGTGCTGGCGTCCCTAAGCGGCAGTCCGCGGATCGTGGCGGCAGCCTCGGCGGCGGTGTCAGCGTGGTCGGCGGCCAGCGTGGCCTGCTCTCGCATGCGTCGAGCGCCGGCCTCTTCGGCGTCCCTGCGCACGCGGCGCAGCTCGTCGCGCAGCCGGTCGACCTCTGCGAGCAGCACCGTCAGGTCGCAGGGGGCGTGGACCAGCAGGTCGGTGACGGCCTCGGCGTAGTCAGGGATCGTCGCGAGGTGCCCGGCCTGCGGGTGGTCAGTCTCGTAGGAGACGGTCCAGCCGTCGCCGCGGTCGTCGTAGGTCCAGTCGGTGCCGAAGTGCACGGTGAGGGCGAGACGGGTGCGGATGGCGTCGAGGTCGGAGTTCGTGGTGCTCACTGGTGTTCTCCTTCGTGTGGTTGGGTGGTGTGGGGCCCCGGGTGATGAGCGCATCCGGGGCTCGCTGTCATTGGTCAGGCGGGGGTGTAGCAGGGGCACGCGAGGGTGACCGGGTCAACGGCCCCCCTGCAGCCCCAGCAGGTGCGGGTGTTGCCGGGCTGGTAGCCGCGGCGCAGACCGGCGCCGACGAGGCGGGCCTGGCGCTTGCGGGTGGTCCAGTGAGGGACCCCGTCGCGGTCTTCGATTTCGCGTATCAGGTCGGGGGCGTTCTCCACGGCCCAGGTGTCGATGTCCACGACGGGGAGGGCCGCGATCCAGGCGTCGGCGCGCTTGGTGTCTTCCAGGGAGCGGAGGGCGCCAGCGAGACGGGCGCGCATGTTGACGGTGTTTTCACGCAAGGCCATGAGTCGGGCGGCGGCTCGGGCGGTCGACTGTTCGGTGGTGGGCGGTCCCACGTAGGTGATGTCGTCTCGGATCTGGACACCCATCGCGCGGAAGTGCGCTTCGGCTTCGGCGGTGGTCATCGGGCCTCCTTCGCGTGCTTTCGTGGGCACTGCATGGGCATCACTGTAGCCACAGTGTAGCCACAAAACAAGGCTTGTGAGAGACTTCCTGTAGCCACACCGGGGAACGGAACCCCGGGTCGACCGAAGGAGCCCGCCATGACCGACAAGCCCAAAACCGCGCTGCGACGAGTCCGCACCACTGATGACCTGTGGGAGAAGTTCGGTGAAGCCGTCGAGAAGTCCGACCCCGAGTCGGACCGGTCCAAGATCCTGCGGGCTTTCATGCGGTGGTTTTCCGGCGAGGAGGGCGCGAGGCTTCCCGAGCGTCCTGCTGACCAGTGACCGCCTGCGCTATCAGCCCGCACCGTGACTGGTGCGGGCTTTTCGTTGTGCCTCACCACCCGGGCTCCGCGTCCACCAGCCGCGCCACCTGTGCGGCGTCCGTGTACCCCAGCCGCTCCAACTCCCGGGCCACGCGGACGGTCTGGTCGGCGCGGATGGTGCGTTCTTCCGCCCGTTGCGCGTCGACCTGCTCACGGGTCGCACTCGTGGGGTCGAACGGAAACACCTGCTCCATCGGGTCTGCCTCACGGAACAACTCGTAGTCATGCATCACGCGACGTCTTCCTCATCGGCCGAGGTGGGGGCGGGCTGCCACGGTTGCCGGGTGCGCTCGTAGTACCTGCGGGCCTGCTTCTCGGCCTCCACCGCGGCGGCGAGTCGCTGCTCCCGGGTGCGGCCGTCCTCGGGAAGCAAGGCTTCGAACTCGTCCAGCAATGCTTTGGCGCGGGCTCCGAGGAGACTGGCCGGCGCCTCCCCCACACCCTCCGCAGCCGGTGTCGGCTTGGGTTCTCGATCACGGGCATGCGCGAGCTGGTGGCAGGCCGCGGCCAGGTCCTCCCGCTGCTGTGCGATGAGCCGGCGGCGTTTGCCCTCCCCACCCCCGTCCAACTGGGTGACGGTGAGCTCCGCACCACCCCACTCCCCCCACCGGTTTTGGCAGGGGTGGCACATCCACGCGGGCGGGTGAATCAGGGTGGGGTGGGTGGCCAGATCGTGCCCGCCGGCGGGGGTGTACAGACGAGGGGCGAGGGCGCGGGTGAGCTGGACGTGCGCACGGAGAGCTTCAAGGTTCACGCTGCCGCCCGCCCTTCGTACAGTCCCCGCGCTGCCGCCCACCCCGCAGATGTCAGCCCCCACACCTGCACGGGTTTGCCGTGCGTGGACACAGCGGTGGAGGGCACAGTGATCGGGTAGCCATCGACCGTCAATGCTTTGGCGATCAGCGCCCCGTGCTTCCTCGTCGGCAGCTGGCGGATGACCAACCCGACCGAACCTTGGGCGACTTCGGGCAGCCGGTCGCGGAAGTCGTTCGCGGACACACGCCCGCCCTGGAGGTAGGCGGTTACCAGCACGGCTTGGCGGACGAGAGCATGGTCCCAGTCGGTGACACGAGCGGCGAGGGTGTCGAGGTAGCGGTGGACGTCCTTCACGGTTCCCTCCTTCGGGTGGGGCTCGCCATGGCCGGGCTCAGGTGCCAGCAGCCACGGCGAGCAGATCAAGCAGCAGCAGTGGTCTGGCGAGGCTGGGCGGTCGGGTCATCGATGTCCACGCCCTCCCACGCCTCAGGTCCCGGCCACCCGTGCTCGGCGGCAGACTGCAGCGGAACCTTGTGCACCTGGTCGGTGAGCGCGAGCACCAGCGGGTAGGCGTCCGCGATCGCCTTCGCGCGTTCCTCAGGGATGTACGGCCACACCCCCGTGCGGATCTTGAGCAGGCTCGTCTCAGGGATGCCGGTGTGGTGGGCGTACACCCGCAAGGTCCGTCCGACTGCGGCGGCGGCCTTCAGCCGGCGGACAGCACCGGTCGCAGGCACGGGCCGTGACTTGGGTTTCGGCTTGGGTTTCACCTTGGGAGCGGGTGCGGCGGCTTTCTCTCGCCGCCACCTGCGTCGGCGTTCCGCGTGGCGTTCGTCTGGGGTCATGCCGCCCCAAATGCCTGCCTTTTCCGGAAGGGTTATGGCGTGGTCTAGGCACTCCAGCCGGGCGGGGCAGGCCGCGCAGACTTCCTTGGCCACGACCTCCCGCAGCTCCTTCTCGGCCTGACGCTCACCATCCGACCCGAAGAACAGCACCAGGTCCTCGCCAGCGCACGCGGCGGCATCCTGCCACCCCCACGAGGTGGCGTCAGCGGTGTGAGTGCGGCCGGGGCTCTCGGCGCGGATGTGCTTCATCGGGCGGCCCTTTCTCCTGCGTAGCGGCCCCACACCTGGTGGACACCGTCTTCGGTGGTGATGGCTTCGGCTTCGTAGCGGCGGTTGGCGTAGGCGGGCCAGCAGCCGTTACGCACGGACGAGGCGATGGAGGAAGCGGACTTTCGGGTGCGGTAGTCACCGATGTGCACCCACCCGTCGGTGTTACGCATGGCGGCGGCGAGCCGGTAGTGGGCGGAGGTTTTCCGGCCGTGGTCTTCTGGGAGGGTGGGTGAGACGCGAACCTTCACCGGGCCACCTCCTTGACGCGCACGCGGATGACCGCGCCGGTGCAGGACAGCGCGTCGGGGTCGTCGGAGCCGACGTACACCTTCGCCAGCCGCCCGTACTCCACGACCCGGGAGTCGTCCTTCCATAGGCCGGCGCTGGTGAGGGCGTCTTCGGTGGAGCGGACGAGTTTGGACAGGTCCGGCATGCCCTGCGGATACAGCGGCGCAGAGAGCTTGAGGGTCCCGGCGTTACGGCCGGTCCCGTAGTGGCCCTTCGGCCGCGGCATGGAGAACACCATGTCCACGCTGAGCGGGCCGTCGAGAGGAAAGCGGGTGCGGTCAGTGCGAGATAGGAAGTGGATCGCTGCGGCGCGGACGTCGGACCGCCATGGATCGACGTACTTGGACATCTCCTGCGTGATGATCTTTCCGGTGTGCTTGTGGCGGAATGCTTTCTTCGACCCTTGAGGGGCGGGGCGTCCGCGTACTTCGATGCGGGCCATGAGTTCTATCCCGGTGGTGGTCACGCTTGCCTCCTTCAGGGGTGGCGGCCCCGAGCCCCCGCTGCGGGGCCGCCTGGGGGTGTGGTTTAGGTGCGCTTGTGGCGGATGCCGGTGGCGTTCTCAGGCCAGTTGCGGGTGCCTACCTGTGAGCCCTTGCATCGGGGTTCACCAGCGAGCTGAGCGCGCGGTGACTTCCAGTGCTTGGGGAGCCGCTCATCCGACCGGACTGTCAGGACACGCCCGCATTCGGGGCACATGGCGCGGGCGCTCATCGGGGTGGCTCCAGCGAGGCGATCGTCTTCCCGATCCCACGGAGTGCGGCTTGGGCTTGGCTGATGTCGCGGCTGTGCCCCTCGACGAGGTCGGCGAGCGACGCGGTCAGCTCTTCCAGTGCGGTGACGCGGTCCTCCACGGTTTTCGGCTTGGGCTCGCATTCGCAGCTGGAGGTCTCGCCGTCCACCGGCCACGGCTGGCTGGGGGTGGCGGGGGTCAGCATCACGTTGCGGATCTGGTCGGCGGCGCCGTGCATCCTGGCGTCGTCAAGCAGCTTCGCGGCGCGTTCCCGCATGTCTTCGACGCCGTGGGAGTAGGAGGCCGCGGACTCCTCCAGCAGCCGGTCGCGCTCCTGGCGTAGCGCGGTGATCTCCTGTTCCGCGCCGGTCACGAGCCGCTGGAGGGACGCGCTCCGAGCGCGCTCAGCAGCCAGCTCCTGGGCGAGCTCCTCCGCGGACTTGAGCGCGGTGATGCTGGTGTGCTCACTCATGGGGGGTGTCCTTCCGGGGGTGCTTGCGGGCTTGGGCGCGGTCGACCAGCGCCAGCTGGTACTCGTCGGGGGTGAGCCCGTCGGCCCACTCCTCGTGTCGGGCGGCTTCTTCTGCGGCCAGGTCCTGAAGGTCACGGCCCTCATCCGACGCCAGGAAGTGCAGTGGGGAACGAGCGAGGCGCTCAACGGCGGCAGGATTCGGGCTCCTCATGAAGCACCACCCGACAGCCACTCCTGGTCAGCAGCAGCCTCCTCCGGAGGCGGCGCCGGCTTCTTCGCGGGCTGCGGAGCCAGCGCCTCCTCCGTGATCCGCTCCGGAGGGAACTCCTCGTCCTTGGTGACCTCACCCCGCTGAAGCGACGTGAAGATGACCTCCAGCTGCGCGATGTCATGGTGTGTCCATGACGCCACCTTGCGGTTGAGCTTCGCTTCCAGCTGGTCGCGGGTGATCCCACCCCGCTCGAACTCCGCGATTGCCTCAGCCGACCGCTGAGCGACCGTCTTGCCCCCGCCGTCCGCGAGGGTCTTGTTGCACAGCTCCTTCGCTTCCTCCACGAACCACGGGGGGAGGATCGAGAAGATCGCTTCCCTGAGGCGCCGGGCACCGTTGTTGGCGTTGTTCTCGTACACGTCCCGCATGTCCGTGAGTGGCTTTGGGCCCTCCTTCTTGGTGTCGCGCTTGTGCGGGACGATGAACGTCGACGAAGACCGGGTGTTGGTCTGCACGTCCCACGCCCACGCCTGCATCTCGGACTGGCCAATCTCGTCATCGCGACGCAGCTCGGACACGCCGTACTGGACGTTGCCCCAGCAGCGGGCCAGCTCCCGAGCGAGATGCACAGAAGCACCGGACACCGTCTGGCCCGCTCGGGGGAACCGGAAGAACGCCCGCTCCGCCAGCGCCTTCTGGCGGCAGGACTCGTTCATCTGAGCGACGGCACCGCTGATGTCGCGGGGGCACTGCTGAGCCACTACGATCGCGGCCTGCACCTCAGCGACCGCCCGCGACTGCTCCACAGCGGTCCCCTGCCCGACGCGTGTCGGCATCGGGATGGGCTGAGCGGCCTGCATCTGCTGGCGGGGCTGGTACTGCTGGACCTGGTTCACATGTCCTCCTCGTGCTTGCGCTCAGCCCACAAGGGGAGCGAGATGACTTCGACCTGCTCGGAGTAGCCAGGCCAGTGGCCCGCCTCGGAGCAGCGCTTATACAGGGCGAGCGCCTCACGGAACTGGGCGTGGCCGATCTTCAAAGCCACGTGGTCCAGCTCGATCACGGTCGTGATGTAAGGGGGCGTCTTCTCCTGGAAGACGAACACCATCCGCGGGTCACGGTGGATGCCCAAGGCCCGCACGGCCTCCAGGTACATGGCGGCCTGGATGTGGTAGCCGAAGTTGTAGACCGCCTTGGAGATCTCTTCGGGGTGCGCTGACCTTGTGGTTTTGTAGTCGGACACGATGAACCAGCGGGCGTCGAACTCAGCGGTGGGCATGTGGTCCAGACGAGCCCGGCACCACACCCCGGTCTCCTCGTCCTGCCAGAACAGGGACCTTTCAGCGGGACCTCGTTCGGGCGCGAACACCTTCGCGGCGGTGGGGTTGTCCTTCAACGCTTCGGCCATGGCCTGCACCAGCGCGTACTCGGAGGGCAGCAGGGGGATGGCGTCACGTGCGTAGGCGGCGTCGCGCTGCTCCTTCGCGGGTTTGGTGCGGTAGGAGTCGGCGTCGATGACGACGAGTTCGGGGCCGGTGCCGAGCACTAGGTGGTGCGCGGCGGATCCGATGTCGAACGCTTTGTTGGGTCCGCGCTTGTGGCGGCGTTCATAGTCGAACAGGGCGGGGCATTCCAGGAGGCGACGGGCGCCGCTGCTGGAGAGGGATCCGCCGGGGACGGGGTCGGCGTGGTAGATGGTTTCGGGGAGGTCGTACACACCGGGTTGGGTGACGGCGGTCACTTGTCGTCCTCCTCTACGGCGCGGCGCCAGTCCTCAAGCCACCGGTCGTGCTCCTCGCCGGGGTCGGAGGAGGCCAGCACAGCCCGCTCCTCAGCGGCAGCGGCCGCCTCCCCCAACGACAGATCAGCGGGCTCATTCAGCGTCGCAAGGTCCGTCAGGCCGGCCTCCACATCAGCGGCGATCGCGTCCACCAGCTCCGGGGGCAACTCCTCCTCGAAGTCAGCCGGGCTGAACTCGCCCTCCGCTGCGGTCTCGACCGCCCGCAGGTCCGTGGTGCCCCTCGACCCGACCAAAGCCAGGGCCCAGCCGGCGTCCTTGTGGAGCTCCACGAACTCCTCCAGGTGCCCGCCACCGGAGATGCCGGACGCGTAGCACGCCTCCAAGTCATCGAGGTGCTTGCGGGCCACAGCGAGGAAGTCGCCGAAGGTCATCTCATGCACGGCGGGCCTCCTCGCAGGTCTTGTCGTGCTCCACGGCGTGGTCAGTGGTCTGGTCGGGGGACACGAACGGCCCGAAGTGACGTCCGCACCGGGTGTGCGTGTAGCCGAGGTGGTCTTCGTCCATCCGCCACACCCGCTCCTGCTCGTGAGTGCGAAAAATGGCGTTGTACAGGGCTTCCGCACGGTGCTCACGCACCAGCTGCCGGTAGGTGGCGGCTTCCTGCTCCGTCATGCCGCACCCCCCATCAGGGAGGCGTTGATCAGCAGCGTGTGCAGCCGAGTGGCTGCGTAAGCGACGTCCTCCGCCACGGCGACCCGCTCGTTCAGGGGGCCGGCGCCGATACGGATCCGCAGGACCGGCTCGCTGTCTTCCCGGGTGGCGTACACAGCCAGGTGCGCGCCGTCGACGGTGTCGACCTCCACGTAGCCGCCCGCGGGGATTGTCACCGTCGGGATGGGGGCCTGTAGGGGGATCGAGGCCACTGGGGCTGGGTTAATCTGTGTCACGGCACTGACTTCCTTTCGTGGTGGTGCCATCGCCCTCACCGGGGTCTGCAGTCCTGGTGGGGGCCTTTTTCATGTGGTCAAGAGGTCTGCTTGTGCTTCTTCCGCAGCCGGGCTGGGGTCTTCGGCTCCAGGCGGGTCACATTCGAAGGGGTGGCCGGGCGCGGCGCCGGGCGTCGGCGGCCGGCGGGCTTCTCCTCGTAGAGCGCGATGATCTGCTCCACGTGCTCGGGGGTGAACCGGTAAGAGCCGCTGAGCATCGTGAAGGGAACCTCGCGACCCTCGCAGCGAGCCCGGATCCACGACGCCTTGACCTGCAGTAGGTCAGCGACCTGATCGAGCGTGTACACCAGGCTCATGCGGCCTCCTCCTCAACGAGCAGGTCCTTGTCGTCGGCTCCGAGGGCGTCCTTCATGGCGCTGTACACGGGGGCGGACGGCTGGTGTTTGCCGGTCTCGATGCCGTAGATGTGCCAGATCGTGCAGCCTGCGGCTTCGGCGAGGTCGGCCACAGGTATGCAGGCTTTCTCGCGGAAGCTGCGGAGCTTGGCTCCGTCGACCGTTTGACTGAGCATGGCTCCAACGTACAGGTACCTTGGAGTACTTTGGAGTCTTACTGGTCAGTAACTTTGGATTACTTGGGATCGCATGCACGTGCAGGAGCCGACTGATAGCAACTAGTGACCTCTAGGGGATAGGCAAGCCTGCCCTGCCGTGCCAAGATTTCGACGGACCAACGTTGGAGTACATTGGAGAGCTTTGTAGTGTGGACACCATGACTGACCAGCGCAAACGACTAGGTACAACCATCGACAACCACATCCTCGCCACAGGTGAGGAATACCGGGCGTTCGCTAAGCGAGCAGAGGTCAGCGTCGAAACCCTTGCCAAAGCAAGGCGCGGCGAAAAAATCAACGATCGATCCCTGCGCCGTATCGAGAACGCCCTCGGCTGGCCGCCCGGCACCGCCGAAACGATCCTCGCTGGCGGCGCACCCCCCACAAGCACCGAACCGCCCCGAGTGCCGCGCGACACCCGACCCCCCGTCGAGGCCGACGACCCCCGCGTGCGCCTTGAGGGCACCCCTCCCCTAGAGCCCCACGAACTTCTTGAGGGCTGGCCCATTGACGGGGGCCGCACCCACTACCACTACCGAGACAGCAGGGACGCCGACGCCCCCCTCGACATCCGCATGATCATGGACGGCTCCACCCCCCTGGAGGACGTGGTCAAGCGCATGCGCGCCATGGTGGGAATCGGCCGCATGTGAACCGGGCGTGCAGTGCGCGCGTCTCATATGTACGGAAGAAGCTGGCGGCATGTGATGATGCCGCCTTTCCGCATGCCCAAATGTCGGAATTGGGTGTTTCCCCTGTTCAAAGCGCCATGTTTAGAAATGAGATTTCTGTGCAGGCCTTTACTGCTGAGACATGAGTCACATAATCTCTCAAATGATCACAGCAGACGAACCTTCCCCCCGGGGGTCAAGCAGGCAGGAAGGCCAGGTGCAGCATGGACGAACTCATCCCCCTACAACTGGAGGTAGTGCCCGACCTCGACACCCTCACCTCCCTCATGGAAACCCCCGCCGGTATCACCTGGTACCTCCGCCAAGGCTCCATCACCGACCACACCGCAGCCGAAGCCATCAGCCTCATGTCCAACCCGCTCCTCGCGACGCTCCTACTCATGTGCGGAAGAGGGCATATCAGCACCACCACCGCCCGCCGCGACCTGGCCGCAGCCATCGGACCATTGGGCAACCTGACCATCACACCCGAGCTCATCGCCAAATTCAGACACCCCCGGGCCTAACCCCCACGGCCCCACCTCAGAGCGCCCCGGCTCCCTCACCGGGGCCTTCTTGTGTCCACCCACCCCAAACAGCCCCCCACCGGGCACACTAGAAGCGACCACCCCTTGAGGAGAGCCCGTGCCCTACGCAGAGAAAATGGAAGCCAAACGCGGCACCACCTACCGCGCCTGCTGGTACGTGCCCGGCCGTAAAACCGCCATCAAAAAAGGTGGCTTCCCCACGCGCAAAGAAGCCGAGCGATACGCCCAAGAACAAGAAGCCGCCGCACGACGGCGCGGCACCCGCGGCGATGTTCACCAGCTCACCTTCCGCGACTGGACCGAGGAATGGTACTCCGGCATTGATCTTGAGCCCGCCACCATGCGCAACTACCTGTCGGTCGTCCGCAACCACCTCATTCGCGAGTGGGGCGACTGGAAGATGACCGACCTCGCTCACGCCGACGCCGCCATCGCCGCATGGAAGCGCGAACTCCTCACGTCCTACGCCGACGGCACCGTCCAAGGCATCATGGGCAAGCTCGTCACCATCCTCGGGGATGCTGTAGACCAGGGCATCATTCACCGCAACCCGGCCATCGCCAAGCGCCGCCGCGGACGGGTCGCCCCTAAGCGCAGACGGCAGCGCGAAACCCGATACGAGAAGATCACCGACCCGCTCGGCGCGTTCCTCATCGCGGAACGGGCTGCGTTCCTGTCCGGGCGCCCTGACGAGTTCATTCTCCTCACCGCGAAATACTGGTTGGGGTTGCGGTGGGGAGAGGCAATCGGACTCACCACCGAATCGGTAAATACCAGCTTCCATCTGCGACAACAGCTCTATGAGCACACGCACCGGCGGTTCTACTGGAAAGAGCCTAAGTCCGGTTCTGAGCGGCTCTTGGACGTGCCACCGTTCCTCGTTGACCTGCTCGACCGGCAGGCCCGCGAAGGGGAGCGACAGGAGGCAACGGGGTTGTGCCCATGCGGCGACGGTCTGCCCGACGAGTACCGGCATGAGGCCGGTATCCACCTGTTCACGGGGCTGGGTGAGCCGCACCATCGGGCGAACCCCTTCCGGTCGCACCTTTTCGGTCCGGCTGCTCAAGACGAGTACTACGCCGGCCAGCGGAAGGCGTTTCCCGTCTATTACTCCGAGCCTGACGATCCGTGGTCGATCGTGCCGACCGGCAAGGGGGTCCGCCATCCGGCTGATCCTGCGGGGCGGTGGGAGCCGATCTGTGTGGGGATGAAGCCGCACGGGCTACGTCATTCGCATCGGGTGGTGCTGGAGGAGGTGGGAACGCCGAAGGTGCTGATGGATGACCGGATGGGACATGTGGACCATTCCACGTCGGCCCGGTATTCGCATGTGACGCCGACGATGCGCCGCCGCCTGGTGGAGGCGTTGCAGGAGCGGTGGGAGGAGGCGGTGGGTCAGCGTGCCGCTCTGAATTTCGAGTCGCCGGTACCGCTGGTCAATGCTCTTTTGGGACGTCACTCCAGATCCACTCCAGACTCGGGGTCTCGACTCCAGGATGCGAGCCGGGGTAGAGTGGCGTAGAAACCCCTTTCATCAGCGGTTTTCGAGGCTCCCAGATGGTGGCGGTGGCCTACTGGAGAAGCTGAATAGCTTCTCGGTGTAGGAGTCGTGGTTGTCCACGAGGAGCAGTCTCATTAGCAAATCCGCTGGTAGAGGGCCTGGGGGCTCCCAGGGTGACCCGGTCTGACCGAGGATTCCCCGGGATCTCCACTCCAGATCCACTCCAGATGGAGTGGGGCCTGGAGGTGACATGAGAACGCCCCCGGGCGGTGTGTCCGCACCACCCGAGGGCTGACCCGAACACCTGATAGGGCAGGAGTCGAGCTGATGGCCAGCATATCTTCCGACGTCTTCGACGTCACCAGCGTGATCGAGGTTGCTCTCGCGCATCCCACCCCCATTCTTCTCACTGCCGGCTGGTTGGTGTTCTGCGTGGCGATGCTGCGGGTCGCCCTTGCGGCTGACCGGCGCCCCCACATGGTGGCCCGGCAGATCCGTGAGGCCGACCAGGCGCGCGAGGAGGCCTCCCGATGAGCCAGCACCACACAGTCGACCTCTCCTCCCTCTCCGACCTGACTCTTGCCCGCGTCGCCTACCACGAGGCCGGGCACGCCGTCGCTTTTCTCGCCGCCGGAATGCGCCTGGACCGGATCGTGGGCGGTCACGGCCACGGCGCATGCCACCTAGTGAGGATGGCCGAGGTGCCTATCGGCGGGTACCTGGCTGCTCTGGCGGCCGGGCAGGTCGCGGACGAGCGCTGGTCGGGACGGGGGTGGGACGCCTACGTGGGTGGCGGAGCGGATCGACGCCGCGCCCACGACATACACCTGGCCGTTCACGGCACCAGGGGGTCCTGGGCGGCGTGGGAGGACGCGGCGGGGCGTGTGCTTGATGCCCGGTGGGGTGCGGTCGATCGACTGGCCGGGGCGCTGATCGACATGTGGTCGGTCGGGGACTGGGTGATGGCGGGCGATCAGGTGGAGGAGTTGGTGGCGTCCGCGTGATGCCCGCGTCGCCCGGAACGGTGTCGGGCGGCAAGGGGACCACACGGGTCCACCACCCAAGAAGAGGAGCACCTCATGGTTCGTCAGGCTCAGGTGGAGCGACTCATCGCCGCATGGGAAGAGCGGGACAAGACCGTCGGCGAGACCGAAGAGGCTCGCGCGTGGTCAGTCGTCCACTCGGTCGAGCGCGCCGCCACCCCCGAGGAGATCGGCGTCGCGGTGAAGACCGCTCAGGCCCGCCGGTGGGGCCGCAGGAGCTGGCGCTAACCCCGCCCCCGCAGGAAAACACCCGAAAAGAGGAGCGCCCCACCATGGCCACCGTGACCATCTACAAAACGGACGGCAGCACCGAGACCATCACCGGCGTCGATGACGCCGCCGCCGTCTACTACGAAAACCTCCCGATGATCGACCCCGGCGTGAAGCGCGTCACCGTCAAACCCTGATCTCCCCGCCTCAGCCCGCACCCATCAAGGAGCCCCCCATGACCGTCCTCGTCCTTTTCGTTCTGCTTCCGCTCGGCATCTGGATGGCCGTCACCGGCCACAGGGCCAACTGACACGACTCTCGCCCTACCTGGAGGAGGCCCTCGTGCCCGACACCACTACTGCCCGTCCCGGGCGCGACGATCTGACCGGCTGGTACCGGCTGAGCACCAAGCCCCACACCGCGCGGGCGCAAGCCGAAGCGCTCATCGCCCGGTGGGGGAGGCCGCGCCGCTGGTTGTCCATTGACGGCATCCTGCACGGTTCTGATGCGGAGCGGAGGGCGGCATGATCGCGACCGCGAACATCTCCGTCAGCGTGGTCTGCCTCATCGTGGGGTTGATCTGCTGGTTCTCGAAGGCGTGGCCCAAAGCCCAACTCATCCTGTTCATCCTCGCGGGTGCGGGGATGGGCGCCGGATTCATCGGTGGCAGCATTCTCGACGGCATCGCGAAGCTGATGTCCGCGGTTGACGGCGGCATCAGTGACGCGTTCGGCGCTCCGGTTCCGGGTCTGCTCGCGGTGACGGTGACGGTGTTCATCGTGCTGGGGTGGATGGGCAAGCTCGGGTGGATGAAGAAAGCCGCGAAGTACGTGACCGCCCTGTCTGCTTTCGCTGCCCCGCTGATCTGGCACATGACCGGCGGGATCTTCGGCGGCCTGGCTTTGGTCGTCGGGTCCATCGGCGGTGTCCTCGGTAGCGTCATCTTCCTTCCCATCACTGGCTTCTGATTTCTGGAGACTCACATGCGTCCGACTCTTCCGCTCATGTTCCTCGGCGTCGTAGGCATCGCTTTCTTCGTCGCGTTCGTCATGGGCACCATCAGCGATGCGCTCACCCCCGTGTTCGGGGAGACCATCGCCCTTGTCCTTGCTGCCGCACCGTTCCTCGCCGTCTTCGTTGTGTGGGGCTGGTACCTGTACGGGCCCCCGAAGGGTGCTCGCGCTGAGCGTGAGGCCGAGCGCCGCAAGAAGGAGGGCCAGTGACCACCGCACCCGAAGAGGTCGCTGAGGTCATCGACTTCGCGTCCCGCCGCCGCACCACCACCGTCACCCCCGTGGAGGAGGTTCCCGAACCGGAGTTGATCACCGGGGAGAAGCGCCGCCTGCCCGCCCTGCCGTCCGGTGTCGGCGGGGTGGTGGTCGCCGCCCCCAAGTCGTTCCTGTGCTGTGTCGGCCGCGGCATCAAGGCCGGCGGGGACGCGTGGGGGGAGTGGGTGAAGGCACCAGGGAAGAGGGTGGAGCGGGCGAAGAAAACCTTGTGGTGGGTGGCCGGCGGCGGGGTGGTGTGCGCTCTGTTCGCGCCGTTCGGGATCATCGCGCTTACCACGGTCGGGTTGGTTGCCGCGATGGTGGCGGGCCGGAAGACGACACCGGCCTCGACCTCGGTTGCCTCCCGCAAGGAGGCGGCAGTCGCGCCAGCGTCTCCCTCGGCGGGCACGCCCGCCTCCCCTGCGGGGGCGGCGCCCCCTCCTGCGCCTCCCGTGGGGGGTGAGGATGCCTCCCCCTTGGAGGCGGAGGCGCCTCCCACCCCGCCCACGCCTGCCCCCACCATGGACACGCCCGCCGCCGCACCTGTGCCGCGCTCCGGACGTGTCGCCGTAGGCCCCCCGTCCACCTCCCCACTCGTAGGCCGCACCCACCCCGTGGACGTGTGGACCGAAGCCGTCCGGTGGGGGCTCGACCCCTACGGCACCCCCGTGGAAACGGTCCTGCCCGGCAACCCCGGCCTACTGACCGGCGGTGTTTCCGGGTCCGGCAAGTCCGTCGCGTCCCACCAGATGCTGTGCCACGTCGCCCTCGACCCCCACGCCCAACTGTGGCTGGTCGACGGCAAGATGCTGGAACTCGTCCACTACGAGGGCATCGCGCACCGCCACCTCGGCGGGCCCGACCTCGAAGCGTTCAGCGAGATGATCAACGACCTGGACGCGGAGATCCAGCGACGCACCCGCGCCATCGCGGGCAAGACCGTGAAGATCACCGGACGGAACTGGGAGCAGTACGACGCGCCGTTCATCCTGTTCCACATCGACGAGATCCAGCTGTTCACCCTCCAGGGCAAGGAGGGGCAGAAGCTTGCGCAGCGGTTGGCGTTGTTGGCGTCGGTGTGTAGGGCGCTTGGGGTGTTCATCAGTGTGGCGACGCAGCGCCCTGAGGACAGCGTCACTCCTCCGTTGCTGTGCAACAACCTGGTGCTCAAGCTCGCGTTGAGGACCGAGGACGCCTCCCAGTCCAACACCGTTCTGGGCAATGGCATGGCCGGCCGTGGCTACCGGTCGGACCGGTTCACCGCTGACCAGAAGGGAGCCTCCTACTACCGGGGTGAGGTCGGTGACCCCTTTCCGCTCACGACCGGGTTTTTGCGTATCCCGGATGAGGACGAGGGCGGCCCGGATCATGTGCGGGACATCGTGCGTGTGGCGACGGAGCTGCGTCGTGAAGCGGGCACCCTTCCCCCGGCTGTTGAGGGGCCGTCTCGTGAGGAGCGGCTGGAGGTTGTCATCGACGCTTTGGCTGCCATGGAGGAGGCGGGGGTGGACCGGATGAGTCGGGTCCGTCTGGCGGAGGCCATGGGGTGGGACGACGATGACGCGTTGCGGGATGAGCTCACCGCGGCGGGTGTGTGTGCGCCGCATTCGTTGGCGGGGGTGTCGGGGCGTGGGTGGTACCGCAAGGATCTGGAAGCCGCCATGCGGTGACGCCTGCCTGACGCCCAGGATGACGTTGTGACCTGCAATGACGCTGATGACGGTGGTTCTGAACTTGGAAGCGAAGGCGTGGCACTTCAGGTGTCACGCCGCTTTCACTTTACGTACATCATGGCCAAGATGTACAACAATTTGCTAGACTTCGACCATGGCAGAAAACCCACGAGTCGTGCAGAGCGGATGGGCCCGAGAGCACTTCCGCGACCTGCTCGACGACGCCCACAGGGGAGTCAACACAGCAATCCACAGGTACCAAAAGCCCATCGCGGTGCTCGTGTCGGTCGAATGGTTCGACCGGGCGCAGAAGGCTCTAGACAACTCCGAGAAGTAGAAGAGTGGCCCGCCCCAAGGATCTTGGCGGAACCGAGGCGGACCACCCACCCCAGAAGGGCAACACCATGTTCGCAGACTTCCTAGACCGAGACTTCATCGGCGCCGCTTGGGGCGTCGTCGTATCCCTTTACCCCTGGTTCTTGCGGGGTGCTGCTGTGGCGGTTGTCGCCGTGGCCGTCATGTGGGGTATTCGCTGGCTACACCGTGACGGGCACATCGGCGTTGTTGCTGGTCACGTCCGCCGCCTCCTCATGAAGCGCACCACCGCCTCCCCCACGCCTCCCCCTGCGGAGGCGAACGAGGCGCCCGTGGAGGCGGAACCGCAGCGGGAGGAGGCGACCGCCCCGGAGGCCGTGGAGGAGCCCGCCCCCACACGGGAGGCGCCCACGCCTCCCGCCCCGGAGGCCCCGGCCCTCCCTGACGCCCCCATGGAGGAGGCGCCCGCCTGGGTCACGAAGGCGCTCATCGGTATCGCCGCGGTGCCGACCCTTCTCGCTTTGCCGTGGGCCGCTTGGTCGGTCGCGCATCTCCTGCCCGTTCCCCTGGCAGTGGCGTTGCCGTTGGGCGTTCTGTTCGACGTGGCGATGGTCGGCGCTGTGCTGGTCGCGTTGTTGGTGCCGTCGGTGTCCCGGCAGGCGTCCGTGCTGGGGTGGGTGGCGTCGACGGCGGCGGCGGTGGCGATCACGGTGCACGTCGGCCTGTCGGGTGCGCTGGTGTTCGCCGCGACGCCGTTGATCTCTAAGGCGTTGTGGGGGCTGCTGGTCACCATCCGCCGCCAGCAGGCCGCCCTGGTCGCCTCCCGCAAGGAGGCGGAGCGCCGCAAGAGGGAGGCGGATGAGGAGGAGGCCCGACGCAAGGCGGAGGCAGACGAGGAGGCGCGCGCTGAGCGTGAGGCGGAGGAGGCTCGCAGGGCCGCGGAGCTGTCCACCGACCTGGAGCACGAGCGCCTGGCGGAGATCGCCCAGTTGGAGCGTGACGCCCTGTATGAGGAGCGGATTGCTGCGGCCAGGTTGAAGAAGAAGCTGGCCAAGTCCCAGGCGGAGCACCTGGAGGCGCTGGCGGAGATCGAGCGTATCGGTGAGCAGAAGCGCGCTGAGGACGAGGAGGCCGCGAAGGTGTGGGCTCAGCAGATCCGGTTGAACCACAAGCTTCAGGCGATGCGTGGGGACATGCCGTCGTTCCTGGCTGTGGAGTCGGGTTCGGAGGGCGAGTTCGTGGCTGAGGTGACCGCGTCGGTTGCGGGGCCGAAGGCTGATTTTGGTGGTGTGGGGTTTGGTTTCACGCGCCCGTTGGATGTGAAGGCGCTGACGCCCGAGGGCGCGTCGGTGCCCTTCGAGGACCTGCCTGCGCACCACCAGGCGCTGGTGAAGTACGTGCACACGGCGAAGGAGCCCACGGTCCGCGGCGCGGCCCGCGAGTTCGAGCGCGATGCGCGGACGATCCGCCACTGGAAGGACAAGCTCGCTGAACTCGGCTACGACCTGCCGATCGGTAACAGCAAGAAGTAGCAGCGCCCCAGGGGGCACCCGTGTTGACCTGCGGGTGCCCCCTTCCCGCCCCCTCTGGTGCCTCCCCTGTGGGGGCGCTCTTGTTGTCCGAGAGGTCCTGGTGGTCCTCTCCCCCTTTCCCTCCCCCCTTGGAGTTTCTGATGATGGGTTCTTCGCATGCCGCGACCGGGTTGTTGGCCGGGGCGGCGGTTGGTGTGTTGCTCGGGTCGCATGTCGCTGATCCGCTCATCTGTGCCGCGGTGGGTGCGGGCGCCGCGCTCCTGCCCGATTTGGACGAGCCGGGGTCCACGGTTGGCCGGTCTCTTGGGGTGGCGACGGAGGGTGTGTCGCGGCTCCTGAGGGGGGCGTCCAGCACCGTCTACGCGGCGACGGGTACCGAGTACGAGTTGCGTGCCGGGAAGGACGGCGGGCACCGGCACCTCACCCACACCCTGCCCGCGGTGGTGGTGTTCGGGTTGGTGGCGTGGGGGCTGTCAGCGGTCGCACCGTTGGGTGTGGGCCTGGTGGTGTTCGCGATGTCCGCGCTCGGGGTGGGGGCGGTGGCCCGGTCGTTGAAGGTGCTGGGGCCGCTGCGTCACCGGAAACTCGGGGCGTTGGTCGCGGCTGGGTTGGCGGCGTTGGGTGCGGTGACCGCCGATGGTGGTGCTCCGTGGCTGATCGGGGTCACGGTGGCGGTGGGGTCGTTGACGCACATCCTCGGAGACTGGTTGACCCGGTCGGGTGTACCCCTCGCGTGGCCGGTGGTGCACCGCGGGAAAAGGTGGTGGATGTTCCGCAGTCCGGTCGCGTTCCACACCGGCAAGAGCCCGGTGGAGACGGGCATCAAGTGGACGTCGGCGGTCGGGTCCGTGGTGGTGATGGCGGCGCACCTTTCCGCGTCCTCGCTGGCGTGAGAACCGTGTGAAAGACGCAGGTGCCGTTTACCATTGATGCATGGACCCCCTTAGCGCCGTCACGGGGATCATCGGGCTGCTAGCCCTGGTGGTCCTTCTCAATTGGGATCAGATCCGCGACTTTCACACTTCTCGAATGGACCGTAAGGCCGCGCTGGAGCAGGCTAAGCGCGACCGTCTCAATCCGCCGGCGGTGTGCCAGTGCGGGCACGGGTTGGCGTTCCACTCCCGTACTGAGGCCGGTGGTGGTGCGTGCTCGGCTGAGGTCACCGTGGAGGGCGAGTCGCCGCGGGACTGCCGGTGCCAGCAGTACGTGGGGCCTGAGCCGCTGCCGGAGTTCCATGTGTGAGCACGAACGTGTGAGGCCCCTCCCTTTTGGGAGGGGCTTTCTTCGTTTGGGGGAAGTGCCCTAGGTCACGCCAGCAACGTTCAAAAGTGAACACTCCCCACCGTCGTCGGCGGAGACCATGAAACCAACCGATCAGAAGGAGCCCCCATGGCCGACGACAAGCCCATCCAGTCCATCGAAACCGTCGACGGAGTCACCACCATCACTTACGAGGACGGCACCGTCGAGATCAGGTCCGGGTCGTGCACCGTCCAGGCTGGCACCATCTCCGGTGGGGTCCGGTTCGGGCAGGGGGACAACCGGTGAGCGTCCTCGACCCTGGTGTGTTCGCTGGCGTGTTCGCGGCCCTGTTCGTCGGCCACCAGGTGGGGGATCATTGGGTGCAGTCCTCGTGCCAGGCCGCGGGTAAGGGCGTCCCGGGGTGGGTGGGCCGGTGGGCGTGCGTCAGGCATGTGTGTTCGTTGACCGCCACCAAGGTCGTGTTCCTCGCGCCCGTCGTGCTGTTGGCTGGGGTGGTGGTGCATCCGGTGGCGGTTGTGGTGGGGTTGGGTGTGGACGCTGTCTCTCATTATTGGGCGGACCGGCGCACCACGTTGGCCCGTTTGGCTTCCCTGGTGGGCAAGGGTGAGTTTCACCGGCTCGGGTCCCCGCGGCCGGGCCGGGACGACGCCCCGCACCTGGGCACCGGAGCTTATGCCCTTGACCAGTCCTGGCATGTGGCGTGGCTGCTGGTGGCCGCGCTGATCATCGCCGCTGGCGCGGCAACCCCTTAGGAGGATCTTGTGGAAGAGAAGGAAGAGAAGCACGTGGAGTTCGTCGGAGGCCCGCTCGATGGGCAGACCCTACCGATCGCCGTGCTGGATGATGGGCGGCTGCCTCCTGTGCAGATGGTGGCCTACGCCCCGCTGGAGGACCCGGCGCGGTACGAGCTGGAGATGGGCGTGGACGCCGAGGGCAAGGACACCGGTATGCGGGTGTACACGTACAAGGGCGGGTAGGTCCGCGGTGCCCTCCCTACGAAGAGGCCCCTCCTTCGGGAGGGGCCTCTTTGTGTGTCAGGAGCAGGCGAGTAGGAACGCCTCCCACTCCCGGGCGTTGATTGGCAGGTGTGCGAGGTGGGGGTGTTTGGAGTCGCGCACGCACGCCCCACGTGGGGTGTTAGCGACTTCGACGCACTCGCCGGCCGCGCCGCTGTGGGAGGAGGTACGGAATCCTGTTTCGGCGCAGTCGCAGGCGCCGGTGGTGTGGTTGTTCATGAGGGTGGGTGTACCCCGGTCGGGGGTGAGGGTGGTGGCCGGAAGCGGCCAAGGGGGGCGCCCGTGCGGGTCGGGCGCTTTGTCGCACCTAGCCCAGCTCTACGACGTACTCCGCGCCGTGGACGAAGTCGTCGTACACCAGGTGCGAGATCTCCGCGCCCTCGTCCATGGTGTAGGTCAACTCCACATTGTTGACCTCGTCCATCCGGGTTCGGACCATCGTGCTTCCGTAAACGCTATGCACGATCGCTCTCTCCGGAGCCTTGACGCTGACGGGCTCGTAGGTGCCGTCGTTCGTGTCAACGACGTGTAGGGACGAGTACATGAAGTTGCTTGATGCGCCTTCGACTACTCGTAGCTGGCACTCCACGATCACTTCGTTTCCTTCGACCGTGTGTCCTTGGACCTCGACTTCGAGGTCTCCGAGGAGTTCATCTCGGACCGTGAAGGTGGTTTGGGGCTCGTCGGAGGGGCTGGGTGGGGTGAGGTCGACTGGGCGGTCGATGGGCGGGCGGTCTGGCTCTGGTGGTGTCCAGCGGTCGTCTTCGGTTTCGGTGGTGGGTGCGCAGGCGGCAAGGGCGGCTACGAGAATGAGGGCGGCGGTTCGGGGGGATTTCACGTTCTCTCCATGGGGGTTGATGGTTGGGGCGTCCTGGTGTCGGACGCCCCGAGGGTCAGGCGGCCGCGGTGAGAGCCTTCACGGTCGCGCACGGCCAGACGGCGTATCCGCCCTGCCCGTCCAAGCAGTGGCTGCACCACAGGGTCGGGCTCTTGGGGCACAGCAGGTTGCCGTACCACCCGTCGCGGTAGTGGCCTTCGCTGGTCGGGTTCCCGCAGTGCCCGCAGTCGTCGGGGCTGCCGCCGACGTTGTCGGCGTCCTCGAAGCACACGATGGGTGCGTGTAGGGCGAGCGCGGCGTTGACGGGGCCGACGAGGTCGTGCGCCTGCTCTGCGGTGACGTGTGCGTGCACGGGGGCGGCGGCGAGCAGGGCGGGCGGGAGTTCGCCGTGTCCGCTGTCGAGGATCGGGGTGGGCTGGTCCATGGTGTGCCTCCTGGTCTGATTGTGGGGTGGGTGGGGGCGCTCCCATGACAGGAGCGCCCCGGGGGTTGGTCACCCGCGCGAGATCAGCGGCACGAGCAGATCCCGCCGGTCCCGCTCAATCAGGTAGTCCACCAGGCGGGCGACACGGTCCGGGTAGTCGTTGTGCTCGATGTTGAACAGAGGACGGCGGTGGCGGATCGACGCCATCTCAACAGCCTCCGCGCTCACCCTGGTAGGGAAGCGCTTCATGGTGGACCGGGCCGCGAAGTCCATCCACGTGGAACGGCCCTCATGCGACGCCTGGCGCCTCGGGAGAGAGTTCGTGATCCCGATGTACAGCAGGACGTCCTGCGCGTCGTAGTAGTGGTACAGGAGCGTTTCGTCTGTTCTCTTGGAGCCGCCCGGTTTCTGCTCTTCCCAGCCCGCTTGGGCAAGGTAGCCAGCGTGGTCGAAGTACATGTCAGTGCGCCCGCCTCCTACCGGGATCGGGCGGAGATGCTCATGGTTGGGGAGGGAGCGAGGTGGCGCCTTCTCGGAGGGAAAAGAAGCCACGAACGGAGAAGCCTTCGGGTTTCGTTCTCGTTCGGGGTTATTCGCGATGAGGTGCACGCCCATCAGGCCGTCGATGGATGTCTTGATGGTGGTGAGGCTGAGTCCGGTTGCTGCCCGGAGGGACTCCCGGGGGGTTCGCTTGCCGGTGGCTTGGTCAGCGAAGGCCATGGCGACTTCAGCGCTGGAAGGGGTGGGGTCTTCGTTTCGGACGAGCTTGCGCCAGAGGGCGAGGGGGTCGTGCTTGATGTTCATGTCGAGCTTCTTTCTGGTGGTTCAGGTTGGAGGTCAGGGACGCCCGGTGGTGGTTCACCGGGCGCCCCTCGGGCTAGAGCAGGTTCTTCAGGTCCTCGTCAGTGACGCTCTGCCAGTAGGTGTGGTCAGGGACAGGAGCACGCGCCCCGCCCTTCACGCCGTTCCTGGCGCGCCTTTCAGCGCGAAGCTGGTCTTCCCACGACCAACCACCCGCCGACCCGTCAACGGTCGTTTGGGTGCCGCGCACAGCCGCTAGGTCCTGCTCCAGGAGAACCACATCCCGCCCGGACAGGTACCCCTCGATCGAGCGGATGCGTACACCGTCAGCGGCGGCTTGGGAGATCACTCGTCGTTTGATGGTCGCGGCTTCGTCGGGGGTGGGTGGCCCGCCTTGGGGTTGGGCGTCGGGGGCGTTGAGCTTGTTGATGATGATCTGTTCTGGAGTGGTCGTCTTCGTCTTCTTCTCCTGCGCCCCTGCGGTGGGGGTGGTGTCGGCTGCGGTCACCGAAGAAGAAGAGGTTGTTACAGAGGCTTGTTCTGAAGACTTATTAGAGGGAGCGTTTCCGCTGGTCGTGGGCGAATCCTGAGAGGAAAAGCTTCGCCTGTGGCGAGTCTTTTTCTTCGCCTGAGGCGAGGTTTTTTGTTCGCCTCCCTCTTCGTTGTCACGGGTAGGCGAAGTTTTTCCTTCGCCTGCCAGCCACGCAGCGTAGTCATCCCCGGCCACGTCGGTTCGGGTTTCTGCCCAGTCCTTCGAGTACCACTTGAGCTTGTCGTAGGCGTTGCGCCATCCGGCGTACCGCTGCTTGTCCGGCCAATCGTTGAGCCGGTAGCGGAGTTGCGCGTTGGGGTTGCCGCGCCCGGTCGGGGATGCCATGCGGGAGCCGTCGGGGTGCTCGATGAGGCCGACGTCTTCGAGGTTGCGCAGGAGGGCCTTGACCGTGGACACGGTGGACGGCTTGCCGTTCTTGCCGACCATGAGGGACGCGATCTGGTCGTGTGTGAGCACTCGGATGCTGTCGTCCTGCTTCTCGTGGACGAGGGAGCGCAGGATGGCGTAGAGGCGGTATGCGCCGTCTTTGAGGTCAGGGCAGAGTGCGATCCAGTCGGGGATCTGGGTGAAGAACCAGCGGCCGTTGGCGGGGCCGGTGAACTCGATGACCTCGTCGGTGTCAGTGCTCACGGCGTCACCTCTGAGAGGTGGAACGTGAGTGTGTCGGAGAAGGTAGCCCCCCATGCGTGAGCACGGGCTACCCTAGAGCTAAGCTTCATGCCTAGCCGCCTTTCCTGGTGATAGCAGGTTGGGTGGTCAGAGCCCGTTTCGGTGTTGGTAGCACCGGACGGGCTCGCTTTATTTGGTTGTGGGGTCCAGTTTACCCCTTCTGCACGTGCACGAGTGAGCGGAAACCCCCGCGCGTGCGGGGGCCGAGGGCGCTACTTCTTCCGGTTCCACGACGCCGACGCGCGTTCCTTCCGCCACTTCTCGATCGTCTCCTCCTTCCACGCAGGCGACCTTCCGAACTTCGCGTCTTCAGGTGGGAGTTCCTTGCGGTGTCGGTAGCGGTGGATGGTTTCGACGCGCACACCGAGCTGTTTGGCGATGTCGGTTGCTGACAGGTATCCGGGGATCTTGGGTTCGGTCATGCTTCGATCGTAGCTTGTCTAGGAACGTTGGACAAAGGGGTGGGGTGTTGAGTACGATGTCTATAAGCCATAGACAAGACTGCGAAGGAGCCACCCCATGAACGACCGAGATGAACAGATCACCAAGGCCATCGCCGCCGCCGACCAGCAGCGAACCCTCGCCTGGCAGACGTTCAGCCACCTGGTGGAAGAGGCCCGCACGAAGCTAGCCAACGGAGAGGACCCGACGACCGTGTGGGCCGTTCTGGGCATGCGCATGGCCAAGGAGATGGGGTGCACGTCGAAGCACCAGCAGTTCGTCGTGGAGATGCTCGTGGACGCTGCCGTCCGTGCTGCGCAGACGCCCGTGCTCAACGGCGACATCAACGCCACCGCCTACGGCGCCCACCCCGGCGCCTGCGAGCGCCGCCTACCCCTCCACCGGACCGAGGCCACCATCCCGTGGGGGCCGTGCTCGACCTGCGAGGGCGGAGGCTGCCCCGACTGCACCGACCTGGACATCCACTAACTCACACCGCCTGACCGCTACGAAGGAGGCCCTGATGACCGACGCTGAACGCCTCGCCGCTTACCTCGCCAACCTCGCCAACCGCCCCACCACCCACTGGGTACACAACATCACCCACGATCACCGCCACGGCGTGCGCACCGAACACACCACCCGGGGCACCTCCCTCACCCCTGAGGAAGCCATCGCCTCCCGCATCCAGCGACTCCGCAACACCCCACCCGAGGGCGGCTGGTCCCGCGACGGGTCGACCCTGCACATCCGCCACACCGACCGCGAAGAGTGGATCACCTACCAGGACGCCGACGCGCACACCGAGCAGTGGCGGACCTTGGAGCTGCTCGACACCCACACCGAAGCCGCTTGACCACTCCCGAAGGAGACCCCGTGGACCCGCAGGACGCCTACGAGATCGGCCGCGCCGACGGAGAGAACGGCGGCGAATCCCTCTACCCCGACGCCCTCACCGAGGAAGCCCGCGCCGCCTACGAACGCGGACTCGCAGAAACCACCAACTAACCGCACACCAGCACACACACAAGGAGAACCCCGATGAGCTTGACTTTCGCTGACACCGCCCGAGGCACCACCTACACCGACACCCGCGGCACCACCTGGCACGCCATCCTCAACGACAACTACCAGCCCCGACTGGTCGCTGCCGGCAACCCCGACCTGCACACCTACGCCGAGGTCAACGAATCGTGGGGGCCGCTGGTCCGCTCCAGCTTCACCGCCGCTGAGCTGACCACCATCGCTGACGCGCTCGCCACCCACCACGACGAACACGAACCCCTGGAAGGCGGACCCGCCGCCGAACTGCGCGACCGCCTGGCCGTGCTGGTGAAGCGCGCCGGATACATCGAGAGCCTGCTGCCCACCACGTGACCGGCCACGAGAAAGGCCGCCCCTGCGCTTATCAGGGGCGGCCCGCACACACGATACCGAGGAGACCACCCCATGCAGATCAAAAAGCGTCGCCTCACCGGCGGCTACCGCATCGACCTCACCAAAGACGAGCTCGCCCACCTCTCCGAAGCCCTGAAGGAACACCCCAGCGCGGACCCGCGGGTTCGGCTCCTGGCGGGAGTCATGGACCTCGCCGTCGCGTTCCCCGGCGCGCACACCGTCAAGGAGGAAAAGCGATGAGCCCACACGAGGAGCCCGCCACCCCCGAGCCCCGCGTGTGTGTGGTGGTGTCCGCGCCCGCCGGCAACCGCGACCCCGACGACATGGCCCAAGCGATCGCTCTCGCCGTGCAGAAAGTCGCGCCCGGCGCGGACGTGTACACCACCACCAGCACCACCAGCAAGGAGGAGCAGTGACCGACCTGCGAGCCAAGATCACCGACGCCGTGTACGACCACCCCCGCGCCGACGACATCATCAACGCCGTGATGGGCGTGGTTGAAGCCCGCCTCTCCGAGCTTGAAGCAACCGCCCAGCAGGACTACAGCGGAGACCCGTGGGACTACGGGTACCTGCGCGCCATCAAGGACATACGAGGAGAGCAGTGATGGACCTGGACGCGATTGAAGCGCGCGCCAACGCCGCCACTGAAGGGCCGTGGAAGCACCACCCGAGGCCAAATAGCGGCCCTTTCGCCTACCGGAACGAGCCTTTCCCCATCGTCTACCGGGACCACCCCACGGCGGGCGTCGGACTGGTGATTCTCACGGCGGACCGTGGCACTGAAGCGGACGTCGCTTTCTCTGCTCACGCCCGCACGGACGTGCCCGCGCTGGTGGCCCGGGTGCGGGAACTGGAGGAGGAGAGCCGGCGCATCCACAGCGCCGTGAGGCGTGTCCACGCGCCCTACGACATCGTCCCCGGAATGCCCGTCTGCCGAGAATGTCACCCCCGGTACGACGGCGACGACGCGCCCTACCCCTGCCCGACCATTCGAGCCCTGGAGCGCGCCCGTCAGCTCAGCGAAGGAGGAAAGTGATGGGCTTGCACGAGGAAATCGCGGCCGTGATCGACGCAGCCAGCGGCCGGTACGAGCACGCCGACACGGACACCATCGCCACCGACGTGATGGGCGTGGTCACCTCTCACCTGGACGGCCGGCGTGCCTACACCGAGCGCCGCATGGAATGGGCGCGTGAAGCCGAAGCTCGGGTGTGGGAGCGCCGTATGCGGGAGGAGAAAGAAGCCGCCGACGCCGAACTCGTCGAGCAGATCGTCGCCGACGAGCAGAAGTGCCAGGAAGCGATCAGCGCTGACCCCACCAACCCACACCTGGCCGGGAAGCTCGCCGGACTCCAGCGGGCACGCGACATCGTGCTGTCCCGCGTCGGAGAGATCAGCAAGGAGGAGCAGTGATCGTCACCCTGTGCGGGTCCGTTTCCCACCCCGACCTGATCCGTGAAGCCGCCCGCTGGTACACCCTCGATGGGCACCTGGTGTTCGCCCCCGAACCCATGGTCGGCCCGCTCACCGACGAGCAGCGCAACATCATGCTGCCCGAGGTGCATCGCGCGAAGATCCGCCGCTCTGACCTCGTCGTGGTCATCCGCAAGCCGGACGGGTCGATCGGGGAATCCGTTCGGGCCGAAGCCGACTACGCCGAACAGGTGGGTGTGCCCGTCGAGTACTACGAACCCGACCGGACCTGACCCCCGCACCCTTTGGGCCCTGCCGTGCGGCAGGGCCCTTCGCATGCGCGGGTTCACTTCCGCGGCTGTGAGTCTCCGCAGAACTTGCAGATCGCACCGCTCTTCGGCCTGTCACATGTCCTGCACATTGGGGGCTCCTCACATCATCGGGGCGATCACCACACGCCACGCCACCCCCGACCCCCCAGGCACATCGCACCGGAAGTCGTTCACGCGCCGGATCGACGCATTCACCCGCTCCTCAGACAAGCTGGACAGGTCCACCCCCGGCAAATACGAGCGGACTTTGGCCAAGGCGGCGTCCAGCGTGCACGCGGTGTCCCTGTGCCGGGGCGTGATCTTACGGCGGGCAGTGTCCTGGTGGCTGAGCGCAATCCTGTACATGAGGGCATTGTCCTCTGGCAGGGGGGCGTGCGTAGGGGTTTTCACGGCACAGGCGTGCCGCTCCTCTTTGGGGTGTGCCCGCGGTCGGGCCCTGCTCAACGGCCATGGCCGGATGCGGCCACGACCAGAAGGTCGGCCCCGGCCCGGCCGTGCGCCTGACACGACGAAAGCCCCGCCGTACCCTGGAAGTGCTCACAACCAGGAAGGCGGGGCTTGATATGTCCCACGATACCCCTACACCCGAAGACACGGAACTCACCTTCGGACAACGCCTGAAAATCCAACGCACACGCCGCGGTATGACCCGCGAAGTCCTCGCCGGTCTCGTCGGCAAATCCGGGTCCTGGGTCAAAGCAGTAGAGGTCGGGCGCCTTCAAACCCCCAAACTCGCCATGCTGCTCCGGCTCGCCGAAGCCCTCAGGGTGCGGGACCTCGCCCAGCTCACCGGAGACCAGTCCATGCCGATCAGCTTGTTCACCGGCCCCGGGCACACCCGGCTACCTGAAGTGCGAGCCGCGATCAACGCGATGCCCGCCCTCACCGACCGCCAAGCACCCCCCGTGGAGCACCTACGTGCCCGACTGGGCCAAGCCTGGACAGCGCGCCACTCCTCACCCCACCACCGTGAAGTGCTCGGCAGACTGCTACCTGACCTGATCGCCGACGCCCAGCTCGCCGCCCACCAGGCCGAGGACCGCACCACCCGCCGCGCCGCCCAAGCCGTCCTTGCCGAGGTGTACGCACTCACCCAGTTCTTCGTCGCCTACCAGCCCGCCCAAGACCTGCTGTGGCGTGTCGCCGAGCGCGGCATGGTCGCCGCCCAAGACAGCGGAGACCTGCACGCCATCGGTGTCGCCTCCTGGCTCATGGCCCAAGCCCACCGGGACGCCGGCGACTGGGACGCCGCCGATGTCGTCACCTCCCAAACCCTCACCCTCCTCAACAGGTACACCGATGTTGCCAACACCGACGTCGCCGCGATCCACGGCGCCACCCTGTTCGAGGGCGGGTACACCGCCGCCCGCCGCGGAGAGATCGGAGCGGCGTGGGGCCAGTGGGACGCAGCGAACGATGTGGCCGCACGACTCCCCCGCGACTACTACCACCCCGTCACCTCGTTCTCCCAATCGATCATGGGCGCGCACGCCGTCACCATCGCCGTGGAGCTACGGGCCGGCGGGGAGTCCGTCCGCCAAGCCCAGCACGCCCCTGATGCGGCGATCCCCTCCCGGCCCCGGCGCGCACGCCACCAGATCGAGCAGGCCCGCGCCTACTACCTCGACGCCCAACCCGATGCCGCCCTGGAGGTACTGGAGGCCGCACACGAAGCGGCCCCTGAGACGATCCGGTACAGCGGGTACGCGCGTCGGATCCTCCTGGAGGAGCTGGACGAAAGGGACGGACGGCGACAGCGGCGGGCCTCTCAACTGGCCGACCGGATGGGGTTGCTCACCGCCTGACAGTGTGGGGGTACAAAGTGTGCCCTCCCCGGGGTCGGTTCGCTTTTACGGTCGTCTCACCACACGATCTTGAGGTGAGACACGATGGCAGATCAGCGCACGCACACGCCCATGCGGCTGTCGTCCGCTTTCGAGCGCATAGCGGCGGACTACCCCGAGTGGACGATCAGTCGAGACCCGTCCCCTGGGCAGCGCGCGGTGTGGGCGGCCACCCGGTGTGGTGTGCGGATGACCGCGCCCTCCCCCGCGGGTCTGTTGGTCCGGCTGGAAGCACAGGAACTCGCCCGACTTCAGGAGGAGTACGGGGGGCGGTACGAGATACGGCGCACCCCCACCCTGTGGATCGCCACCCGCCGGGCCGATGACGGTACGGAGCCGACCCTCATCAAGGACACCAGCTACGAGCTGGAAGCGGCGATGCGCTCCCCCGGTTCGTGGGGGCAGGTTCCGTACTCGCGGAGGCCGCAGTGAGGCCCCCGGCGCAGCTGTGGCGGTGCGAGTCCACCACCCCGCCGGATCTGTCTGATCTCACCCGGGCTGTGCGCACCTACCTGACCACCCCAGGAGCACGAACCATGACCTCCCCGAACCTCCCCGCCCGGCCGTTGACGGGTGTGGAGTACACGCTCGCCGTCGTCGCCTACGTCGAAGCCGAATCCCCGGACGATGACCCGGACGCGCCCCTTACTCCGTTGGAGCAGGCACTTGTTCGGGCGCAGGACGAGCTGTTCGCCCGCCGCCGACAGACCGTCGAGCCCACCATGGTCCTGCCCGCCATCGGGTGGGAACTGGGCTGACAAAACCTCCCGAGAACAGAGAGGAGGCCCTGATGGCGTGGATCATGGGCAACCAGGACGAGATCGATGAGTCCCTGAAGAACGTCGCCAAGCGCAACGAGGAGCAGGAGGAACGCGAGAGGAAGGAGAGGGAAGCACAGAAGAAGGAGGGCAAGTAGCCCACGCGCCTACACGCGCCCCGAGATCCGCAACGGCAGCAACAAGGCGTCCTGCACGCGGCGCCAGTCAACCGGCGCGAGCAGGTACGGACCCAAGTCCTCACGCACCGCGGCGATGGACCGCAGGTCGTAGTCGGTGGTCAACGGGGTCTCGCCGTCGCGGTAGTGGTCGACCAGGCCGGACACGTACCGGCGCAGAGCGCTCTCCCCCACGACCGCAGCGGTGCGGGCTTGGCGGTGCCAGCGGGCGTCGTGTGGGATCCAGCTGGCAATGACCTCGGTGGGGGTCGGGGGGTTGATTTCAGACCTCATGATCGGACGGTAGCAGAGAGGAAAAGGGAATGGGCAGCCTTTCAGAAATGGTGTTTTCGCAGCTCATTGTGTGCGCGAAACGGTGCCCGTCGTGCAGCACAAGCAACCCTGACAATGCGGACTACTGCAGTTCGTGCGGCAACGCTCTGAGCCCGGGTGGCGACCCGTGGCCTCGTAGGTAGAGACTTCCGCACGCCGGTATCCCAGCCCTTCCCATCCGGTGTGCGGGCCAAAACGCCGTCCCGGCGTGCACGAGGGGATCCGGGCGGCACCGGCACCACGGTGTCGGGCGGCCGGGACGCAAGACAGACATGAAGCCTGGCGTTCCGGCCGCGCACAAGCGGCCGTTCCCCGCGGGGGTGGGGAGCGGCAGGCCCGAAGGGGAAGCGGGCCCGGGGGTCATCCCAAGAGGGGTGGCCCCTTCGCCGTGAGACGTGGCCGGAACCGGCCACCACCCCCAATAGACACCACCAGATGCAAGGATGAACCCATGGGCGAAACACCCAAAGACCAACAGCCAAAGACGCCGCGGGGCTGGTCGAAAGCGTCGAAACGCCGGGCCGCCGCACGACGGAACGGTAGACTCCCCGGCGACTGGCGAGGAGATGGGCACACTGACCCGCCGCAGCCAAGTGCCCCGTGTGAGACGTGTGGGCTCACCGGCCGGTGCGACTGCCGGTGAACGTGCTCCCTGCGCATGCGGGGGTGGTCCACTCAATCGCGAAGACACCAACCTGCTCCCCGCGCACGCGGGGATAAGCCCCCACCTTGGGTGGGGGCTTCCTCATGCCACCCACCCGTCGAACACCCACTGCGTGCAGGGCCGCATCGGGATGGGTTCGTACACCGCTCGCGCGCTCGGATCCACGGGGTGTGCCCGCTCCCCCGGCACGATCATGTGCGCGCCCCACTGCGTCCAGTCCTCCCCCAGATCCTGGAGGGTGTACGTCAGCCTCTGGCCGTCCAGCGGCCCGCCCACCAGCTCCACCGTGATCTCATCGCCCATGGAGTGATCATCGCACCGGGCACGGACGAGCAGAGCCGGTGGCCGGACCCGGACACAACAAAGCAACCCCACCCCGCCAACTGGCAGGGTGGGGCTTCACACTGGCTGATGTGCTTCGTCTAAGAGCGCGCGCATCCGCTCACGAGTACGCGCCCGCGCGTACCGGGTCGCCAGAGCGCGCGCCGCATGGGACCCCCACCGTCGGGACATGCGTTCCTGGGGTGGATGCCACAGATGCCACAACGGCGCCGTACCGCGCCACCCAGGGCCGGCCAGGGCCCGGAGCGCGTGCGCCCACGACTCATCCTCACCGGACCACCCCACGAACCTCGGGTCCAACGGGGCCCGTTCGTACACGTCACGGCGCACCACCACCATGCCGCCACCCGGCCACCCCTGATACGGGGACTGCGTCAGATCCATCTCCCGGGCGGGCTCGTGCCCGTCAAGCACCTGCTGCGTGGCGGCGTGGGTGAGGCGGTGGACCTTGCCGTGCAGCATCGCCCACGGCACCCCCGACACCACTCGGCCGACAGCGCCTTCCCACCCTGGGGTCCACACGTCCGCGTCCGCCACCACCAGCACATCACCGGTCGCCCGAGCGAGCCCATCCGCCACCGCGGCGGCCTTGCACCACGGGCCCGTGTTCTCCCCCACCACCACCTCATGGCCGGTCCCGACCCACTTGGACGCGGTCCACGCCAAAGCCGCTTCACGGTGCCGACACCCCACGCCCGGTGCCCACGGGATGATCACAGACACTCGACCGCTCGCACCCACGTGTCCACCTCCTGGCGGGGATTGATCTCAGCGGAACGCGCCAACGCCTTCTTCGACGCCAGCGCCCACCCGGCACCCAGCAGTTCCTTCAGCGCTGTCTCCCAGCCGTCGATGTCGTCGCGGTCCACGAACACCCCCGCGTCCCCCAACGCCTCTTGGAGCCCGGGGGTGGGGTGGGCGATCGTGGGGATCCCAGACGCGGCAGCCTCCACGGCAGCCATCCCGTAGGACTCCTCCTGCGAGGGCATGAGCAGCACACGGGTGTGAGCCCACACCCGGCGGCGCATGTCGGCGGTGTGGGGTTGCCACCGCACGTTCGGCAACCGTTCACGCACCTGTTCGGTTTGCTGGTAGCCGCCCTCCACCGCTAAGAACGGGGTACGGGGCATCCGCCGCGCCAGCTCGTAGAACACGCCGGCGCCCTTGGCGGGGATGGGGTTGACCAGCGTCACCCGCCTACCCGGGCGGGTGCGGTGCCGATCCGCATACACGGGCGGATGCACCACCAACATGTCGCCGCGCCAACGTAGATCGCGGGCCACATGCTCGGAGTTGGCCACCACCAGATCAGCGCCGGCACGCACATCCTTGACCACCCACGGCGCCGCTGAATGCACCACCTGAACCAGCCGAGCCCCCGCCTTCTTGGCGAGCTTCCTGGCGGTCGGCACGCTCTTCAGATGCGACACCACCACATCCGCAGCCACAGTCTCGGGGGTCCCGGCGCGGACGGTAACCCCGTCCACCTCGGCATCCTCGACCTCATCAGTCGCCCACACCGTTACGTGGTGGCCGCGCGCCACCAACGGTTTCAGGAGCTCATGCAGCATGATCTCCGCGCCGGCCCGATGTGCGGGCAGGTAGTAGTGCGCCAACACCGTGATGCGTTTCTTGGTGGGATCGAGTGCGCCGACGAGTTTGCGCATCTGCTCGGGGTTGCGACGCACCCGCATGTACTGCTGGTAGCGGGCCTTGTTTTTGCGGTACTCCGGGGACTGGAGATTCGCCGCTGACTGGTGGTGCAGGTGGGTGATGGTTCCCTCATGCCGTACCGTCTGCCCGAGCAGGATGTTGGCGGCGGTGTGGAAAGCGTCGTCCTCAAACCCCCAGCCCCGGAACTGTTCGTCCATCCCGCCGGCGGCCCACCACGCATCATGGTGGATGACCCACACCCCGCCGATGGGGCGGCGTGACTCGTCCTCCACCGGGGCGTCCCGAGGATCCACCCCGCGGGCGTACACCGCCAAAGTGCCTTCCGGGGACAGGGCCCGGTAGCGGGTGTAGGGCAGGTGCAGCCGACCATCGTCAGCGGCGCCGGCGATCGCGTCGAGCAGGGGTTGTTTCTCGGGGAGGGTGTCGGCGTCGCACAACACCACCACCCCACCCCCGGCTCTCCTGACGGCTTCGTTCCTGACCTTGGCGCGGGAAAACTGGCCCTCGACGTCCACCACCATGTGACGCGCCCGAGGCAGCATCTCCCGCAACCGGGCGGCCACGTAATCAGCGTGGATCTCCCGATCCAACGCACCCGCCCGAAACGGCACGCACACCGTGACCTTGGTCAACGCCCACCCCCCGCCGCTTTCGCCGCGGACCACAGGTAGTAGCCCAACACCGTGCCCTCACGTGCCTCGACCAGCCCGGCCCCGAGCTCTTTGCGCATCTGCTGCGCTGTCCAGTGCTCCCGGTGGATCTCGAACCAGTTGCCGTTGACGTCACCCTGGTCATGGTGGGCGAGCGGCACTGACACGAGGATGTTGTGCGCCCAGTCCTTCATGCGGGCCAGTACACCCCGCGCTTCCAGCTGGTCCATGTGCTCCAGCACGTCAGCGAGGATCACCAGGTCCGGATCCCTGACCAGCGTGTACGGGTCCAGGTGGCGGATGTCGGACACGATCACCCAGTCGTAGATGTCCCACAGCTGGAATTGGGGGATGTAGGGGGCCCACGCCTCCACCCCGATCCACCGGCACCCCGGAGTCACATCGCGGGCCAGGTGGACGTAGGTGCCCTCGCCGGGCCCGACGTCGACCACCACGCCAGGATCGAGACGCTTGATGACGTCCCGCGCCCACTCCTTGCCCTCACCGTCCGAGGTCGGCACCGGCACCTCCCCAATATTTCGCGGGGGCGTCATAACCGGGGCCGCCCCACCACACCCCGTCAGGCCGCTGGTGCAGCGGCAACAACTCGGCAGGGAACCCGGCGGCAGCAGCACCATGCAGGTCATACGACGGCCGGGTGGGGTCACACCGCCCGGCGGTCTCCCAATCGATCAACAGCACCCCCCTGGTCGGGTGGAGGACGATGTTGGGTGCGGACACGTCCCGGTGCGCCCACCCCGTGGCGTGCAACTTCACCAACAGGGCGTGTAGCTGCACCGCGTGGTCAGGGTTTCGGGGTGCGTCCAACAGCGGGGTGCACCGCTCCACACAGATCGCCTGCGGGGTGACCCACAGCAGGCGGGGGGCCGCCCACGCGCATGCACGGTAGGCGGCCACCTCCACGTCCAACCGGTGCCGGATCAGCGGCGGGTAGCGTTTGATCACCCGGTCTGGCTCAAACTCCAGCACCGGCTCCGGGTACGGGATCAGGTCCCACCCCGGGTCAGAGGTGACGGTCACTCTTGGCCGCCGCTCCAGGTCGGGGGGTGTGGGGGGCCGTGTACCCGCCCAGGAACGTCAGTACCGGAGGCAGGGCGGCGATGATCAGGAACTGCACCGTGTCCGGCAGCCCGCCGATCACCGTCGGGTCGGACTGGACAGCGGTCAGCACTGCCAGCAGCACACCAGCGGCGAGGCTGGCGAACGTGGCGATGGTGACCTTCGTTTCGACCTTCTGAGACATGTGGTCCTCTTCTCTTCTGTGTTTCGGGGTCACTTCTTCAGGTCCTTCACTGCGTCTTCGGCCTCCCTGCGGGCCACGGCGCGGCGGATCTGCGCAGCCGCAGAACCGGTCACCAACGTGCCGGACGTGGCGGAGGAGCCGACCCACTTGCGGCACGCCAGCACAGCCTTGGACACGCCCTTGCCGTAGACCCCGTCGACGCCGTCCTTGTTGGGCCCGTAGTTGCCGAGCAGGTGACCGAACCCGGCGTGTCTGAGTGACGTCTGGAGCGCCTTGACGGCTTCGCCCTTGTCGCCTTCCTTCAGTCCGAGCATCTCTTCATCTCCCGAGTTGGTAGTGGTCCCGCCCCCGGAGCCGGGAGACGGGGCAGCTGATCCGCCGGACCCGAAAACGCCGTCGCGGACCATCTGGTACAGCGGACCGCCAGGGCACGACGTGGCCAGGTGGTCGCGGTGGCCGTTGACCCGAGGCCCAGCCCCACCGGACTTACGCAGGTAGGCGACGGCGTCCTTGATGCCCTGCACCATCTCGTCGGTGGGCTTCTGCGATCCCCCGAGGAGGGCGCACACCGCGTACCAGTTCTGGTTGCCGGCGTTGGTGCCGTTCGCGGCGGTGCGCCGGTTGATACCGCGGCCCACGTACACGTAGCCGTGGCGGCACACCAGCAGCGAATAGGCGATGTCGGACCAGCCGTTGCCGTTGATGTGGTGGTTCTGGATACCCCGCACCCGGGCCGCGCACTGGGAGTGGGAGTCATTGATGGAGCTGGCGCCCACGTAGTGGATGGTCACACCGCCACGTGAGGGGGTGATGTTGGTGGAGGTGGTGCGGGACCGGGCGCCCCACCCCGCGCGGGTGATGAGCTTCATGCGTCCTGCCTCCCTTCTTCTCCTGCGCACCCGCACCCGGCGTCTTCGGGTTCGGTGGGGTCGGGGTTCTCGGTGGCGCCGACCGCGTCACGGCCGGCGTCCGGAGGCCCCGGGTCGGCTTCGGGGTCGAACAGATAAGCGGCGGGGTCCTGCTTGGTCACGGGGATCTCCCAGGGCATGAAAAAAGCCCCACAAAGGGGCGAATACGAACAAATCGGTCTTAGCGATTCGCGCGGTGCTTTCCCTTGCGAGCCTGCCGGTGCAACACCCACGCCCACGCGATCGCGCCCAGCGCCGCACCGAACACCAACACCCGCACCAGCTCATGCCCCGGAAACGGACCGAACCAATTCCGGAGCGCCACCAGGCTGAGCACCAGCGCGAGCGACACCAGCACACTCATCACCAGGCGACCGCCAGGGTTGTCCCACCACGTCACCCGGGAATAGTCCACGGCGAACCCCCACATCATCAGGGCTGCCAACGTCGCTAGCACAGTGCCTGCCTCATACATCAGCCCCTCCCTCACCCCGCAGGGCGTGCCAGATCAGTGGGCCGAAATGGTTCTGGTGGCGCTGCCAGTGGAGACGAGAAGCCACGTCATGCACCTCCTTCTCGCGGGCGCGGGCTTTCGCCCCGTCCTGCTCGGATCGGTCACGCAACTGGGAGAGCTCCTCGTCGGTGACCGGAGGGGAAGCGAACCGCCGCTTCAGGCGGGAGAACCAGGTCACATGCCCTCCCCCGGCCCGTGCTGAGCGACTTTGCGGATCTCCTCCAAGACATGCACCGTGGTCCTTCCTGATTCCAGCAGGTCGGTGATCTGCTGAGCCTGGCGGCAGTTCCGGTCACGCTCGGAGGCGATCGTCGCCTTGAGCTCCTCTATGCGCTCATCGCGGCCCGCGAGGAGCTTGTCGACGGTCCCGGCGGGGACGAGCCGTCCAGTGAGGATCAGCATGATCCCGAAGGCGAGGACTCCCCCTGCCCCGTAGGGCAGGACCGGCACTAGGAGGGACAAGGCATCCAAGCTCACTCCTCAGGCATCGGCGGGTCGGGCGGGTACTCACGACCGGAGCCGGGCGGGGACAGCTCCGGCGGGTCCGGGTCCTGCGGGGGGTCGTGGGGGGCAGGGATGCCCGGGTCGATGGGCGGATCGATCTCCAGCGGGTCGCCCGGTGTTTCGGGTTCGGTCATGGTGTGCTCCTCACAGGAGTGGCTCGACGACAATGCTGTTTTGGTAGTTGAGGTCAAACAACTGGTGCGAGCTCCATGGTGTGGAGCCGCTGATCCGCCACATCGGGGTGAGCGTGTAGCCGGCGTTGCCCGCCAGGTCCAGGTACACGGTGACGCTCTGCTGGCGGCCCGCGGTGGTCGCTGACCCTGACCCCATGGAGCGGACCATCGCGGCGCGCTGCAATGACGCGGGGACAGTTCCGGCGCCGGACAGACGGAAACCCAGGGCAATGGTGGACGCGTTGGTGTTGTTGTTGATGCCGCACATCGTGATGGTGACCCGGGCCCGACCCGACCAGCCCGTTTTGAAAGCGACCGCGGGCATCTGCCCGGTGGTGAAGTCGTGGAAGTTCCCGTCGCCGGACGCGGTGGGCTGCGCAGCCATGTCCGTGCGGACCGGAGCATGTCGGGGTGCGGACAGGCTGTGCGTGGGCGCGAGCTCCACCACGCCGTCCGTGGTGGTGTCCGTGGATCCCGACACCAGCTCACCCTGCAGGTAGTGGTGGCGCGCGGCATGATTGATCACAGTGTGCGGACGGGTGGTGTTCGCCCCCTCCACGTGGATGATGGACCGCCGCTCAGCGCCCGGCCCTGACTCTGACATCGGTGACTGCAGGGACAGGGTGGGGGCGTCCGTGCTGCCCCGCCGGAACCCGTAAACAAACCCGGGGGCCGCGGGGGGCTGCCCCACCGTGGAGTTCTCCGGGGTGACGCTGATGCCCGTCCAATCGGCCCGAGCGATGACCTGCACCGTGGCGCCACTACCACTCGTCCACGCCCCTTCGGCCCTGGTCTCGGTCGCCACCAAAGACGCGCGGGGAGCCCCGAGGTCGTTCCGCCGGGACCAGACCACGAGCTGGGCGAGGTGGGGGAAAGCGCTGCCCGCGACAGACGGCTTCCAGTCCTCCTGGGAAGCTGACGAATTCACAGCGAAGACCACCTGGTCGCTGAGTGCTGCGAAAGCGGTTTGGGGGCTCGACGGATTCCCGGCGTCCGAGACCGCGCCGAAAAGCGCCTGAGTCGTGAAGGCGGCCAGGGCGACCTACATAATGTCAGATTGGACACTGACCTGCACCCCGTTGGGGGTCTGCTCGATAGTGCCGTGCGGGCCTGGTGCGCTACCCATGAGGAAGCGCGACCCGCTGATTTCGGAGCCGACGATGTCACCGGAGAAGATCGCGTCGCCGGTGTCGTCGATGACAAATGCGAGCTCGTCGGCGTCGGTGTAGCCGCGGATCCCAGTGTCATCGAGTTCCACGCGGGCACCGCCGGGGCTGCCCGCGATGATCCTTGTGCCCAGCACCAGGTCGGATTCGAGCTTGGCGGCGGTGACGGCGCCGGCGAGGATGTGTCCGGCTTCGATGGCGTTCGCGGCGATCTTCAGCGCGGTCACCGCTTCGGCCTGCAGCTTGGGTGTGGAGATTGCGTCGTCGGCGATTTCCGTTTCCGTGATGGACCCGGGCCCGGGCACACCGCCGACGGCTTCGGGCACCCCACTGGCCTGTGCGGACGGCTCCCCTTGCACACCGGAGGTGGTGACGCCGACCAGCCGCACATAGTAGGTGGTGCCGACCTCCAGCGGAGCGACCGGCAGACTGCCGCCGGCGCGGGTGATCGTGCCGACGAACGTGCCCTCGTCCGGGGTGAACCCGTCCTGCTCGGACACGTGGACGTTGACGTGATCGAAGTCCCCAGGAAGGTCACCATCACCCGACAGCGTGGCGTTCCACGTCACCGACAACCCTGCGGGGATGCCCTCCACCACCAGACCCGCCGGGACCGGGGGAGGATCACCACCCTCGGAAATGACACCGACCGTGCCATCGGGCTGATAGCCCAGGCGCAACCGGGTCGCACCCTCGGGGTCGCGTACCTCCAACGCCCCCGAGTCGATACTGGAGTCGCCCAGCTGAGGGCGTCGGGCCGCACGCCGAAGGGTCTGCACCTCCGCCTGTGTGCGCGCCAACTCAGCAGCGATCCGCTCTACCTGACGCCGCAGCGCAGCCTCAGACACGGTCACCTCCCGGTGTAATCGAAGGAATCCGACCGGGCACACGTGATGGACACGGTGTCGCCGCCCGGAGAGAAGCTGTACGACAGGATGCGCACCCACATGCGGGTTGGTTGCCACCCCAAAGTGGTTTCCACCAGCACGTCATCACCCACCCCGAACGACCCGAGGGGTGCGTTGGGGTGCTCGCGCACCACGAAACCGGTGATGTCGGTGAACTGGCGGGTGCGCGCCAGCTTGTCCCGGGCGATCGCCTGCAACGCCGCAGCGTTGTCGACGTCGGTGGCGTCCACAATCTGCACCCGGCGCAACCGTCCGTCCCGTTGGGAGGCGGTGGCCCGTTTCTGCTTGGAGCCCTCGCCGGTGCCGTAGGCCGCCACCACGTTCGCAAAGTCCTCCCCCGAGCGTTGGAGAGTGACCAGTTCGCTGATGTTCTCGCCCTCCACGAACCGCAGGGTGGAGGCGCGTCTGCCCAGGCGTGGGTAGCCCAGTTCCAGGCGCATCACCACCGACTCGCGGTCGGGCCCCCACCCCCATACTTCGCGGTAGTCGATGCTGGCTTGTGTGCAGATCTCGTCGATCTTGGCGCCGACCTCGACATCCTCGAACCAGTCCAGCCTGTACTGCCAGTACACGGTTTTGCCTGTCGCCGCCGGGGGTTTACGGTCCTGAGCGGTCCACACCCGGTCGATGGGGATCGGCGGGTCCTCCACCTCAGAGGCCGGGGGTTTGGGCTCATCCTCTGTGGGAAGCTTCCTCGCGTTGTGCCACGCACCCAACCGGTACGGCGTGCTGAGGTTGTCAACGACCACGCCGAGGCCACCATCAGGCTGAGACTGCAGGTGCCCCCACAGGGCGCGCACCACAACCGCTGGGTCCACACCGGTCCCCGTGGTGCCCGCGCTGCTACCGCCCCACGACAGGGTGGAGGTGAGCGGCATCCCCGCTGCGTACCCCGAAAACCCCACACAATCCAACGACAGGTCGTCCCCCACCACCTCGGTGGACACCAGGATCCCCCCGCCACGGATTTGCCCGGACGCCTCAGCGAGGATGATGGTGTCCCACTCCCGCAACACCAGCTGCCCATCATCAGCCACCAAGTCCGCATACGTAGGCTCAATGGACGCGGTCAGATCCCCCGGCCCCGACAAGGTGTGCGTGATGCTGACGTCCCGCAAAGGGAGCTCACGGTGCACCCACACCCCAGTCCACCGCATCGCGTAGAACCGCCACAACGGAGCCGGTGGCAAAGGACGCCGTTCAGGAAGTTGCTGCCAGTCAGGCATGCTCACCCCCTACAGCTCAGCCTCAGGCGCGGGTATTTCGAGGAACTCCATGTCCACCGAGAAATTCGCCCAGCTGTCCGCCACCAGACGCCCATTCTGGCCAGCACTGCCCATCACGTACATGCGTACCTGCACAGTCAGACCACGCCACTCGGGCGGGATACTGATCTGGTCCTTGTTGGACGCAGAGCACCGGTATCCGTTGGTGTCGGAGAACTGGTTGAAGTTGTACGCCGACGGGGTCGTATACAGCGGGCCATCCGGCCCGCCGACCAGGCCCACGAACAGCTGCCCGATCGCATCATTCGCACCACTTGGCGTCAACGGCTTCAGGAACACGTTCGTCCAGTCCGCGAGGATCTGCACCTGGGTGGCGTATTTCGGGATGGTCACCGACCAGTCGTGCTGCGGCCACCGCTCGAAATCGGGGTTTTGGATGTTTCCCGCTTCGTCCCAGGTCTCCCCGTCGGACATGGTGCCGCCGCGCTGCACCCGCAAGATTCGCTGCGATTTGGGGTTCGCGGACTGGCGGACGTCCTGGACCATCCCTGCCGTGACCGTGCCGGTCGAAGCAGGAAGGTCGATCCGCGCCAGCGCGACCGCCGACATGCCCACGGGTGGTTCCGTCGCGGTGGAGGACACGCCCTCGATGACCCGGAAGTAGTAGACGGGATCGCTGGTCACGTCATGAGACCAGGGCGTTCCGTCGATGTTGGGGTCCTCGACCCGTAGCACGATCAGGTCAGACCGACCACCGCCGGACCCTGTAGGGGTGATGTCGACCGTCGCGTCACCGACGTTGTACGCGAAATAGGAGCCCTGAAATTCCTGCTCCCGGCCGAGGATCGTCGCGCCACCAGCAGTGATGCGCACACCCCCGCCCGGAACCTCCAGTGGAAGAACCTGCAGGTGCCCGACGTCGACGACACCGTTCCCGGACGCGGTGCCGGACTGGTGCATCAACCTCGCGATACGCGCGGACGACTGGGCGCCTGTGACCGCCCAGGAGTCCATCTCCAAAGCCATATGTCCTCCTAAGGCGTGGTGTAAGCGTCCCGCCACGTGATGACGCAGCGGGATTGGCCGGACAGGTCGGTGCCGCGGTACGCGAGCACGGTCTGTCCGACAGGAAGCTGGAACTCCGCGAGGGACGCGCCGCGGGCCACACCCGCGAACGAGGCGCCGTCATCACGCAGGATCGTGCGCGCCCACGGCCGGGTGTCGATCGTGATCGACCGGTCATAGGCGAGCGTGGTGTCCAGCGACAACCGCCGGCCCGTGCCGACCAGCTCAATGCTGGGCTGGGCGACGGGCCCGCGGAAGGTGATCACCGGCCACGACGGGGAGTCCCCGGAGTTGACCACCGTGTCCTGACGCATTCCCTGGGTGCCCCACACCAGTGGCCACGTGACCGGCCACACGATCCCACCGCTGCCGGCGCTGGTGACAAGAGTGAGGGTGATCGACCGGGCCCCACCCTCACCATCAACACCGGTGTCGGCGTAGAAGTAGGCGTCCGCGCACTGGAACGTCGCCACCGCGTCGATCCGACCCACCTTCATCAACGCCAACGAGGAGGTGCGTTCCAACGAGCGTGGCCGCCCGTAGACGACCACGCTCCGCTGCCCGGGGGTGCGGATCCGCAAAGGGACCACCTGGCGGGGCCGCGACCTCACGGTCGCGGCGTCCCACCGGGTGGACAGCTCCCCCCACTCGTGTTTGGCGTCATCCGGGGTGCGGGTGTTCACCGACAACTCGAAGGTCAGCTCGCTGCCGGTTTTGGTGTCGCGGCCGAACACCGTCCCGTCCTGACCGGGCAGGTCGAGGTCACCGACCTGTGTCTCAGCGCCGGCGACGTCGAACACCGTCACCTCGACAGGAAGGTCCCGGCCGAACCGGTACCCGCCGATCTCGAACTGTGACTCTTGGAGCACCTAGCCGCCCACCCTTCCGGCGTGCACACCGCCACGGCGGCGCTTACGCAGCTCGGTGTCCAAACGGCGAAACGCCTGCTCCACCGTCGCCTCACTGTTCTCCAGGTGGATGTGGGCGTCCCGCATCAACTGACCGCCGCCCTCAGCGCCCACCGACTGGGCTAGGGCGTGCATGTCCCGCCACTGTGCCGAGGTGAGCACCGGCTCCGGTTTGCCGGACCGGTTGGCGACCAGCGTCATGCCGGGCTGGACGTACCCGCCCCGGTCGTACAGCTGCGCCGGGCCGTCCGGGGCCGCTATGGGTGTGCGGTCTCCCGCCACCGGAGCGAACCCGTACCGGTACGGGAACATCGACGACCGGGCGCCGCGGGCTCGGGAGCCCACCAGCACACCCTTACCGCCGCCAGCGGATTCGACGTTGACACCCATCAAGGTGCCCGCGGTGTGCCCGACACCGGAGTGGGAGACACCGATCATGTACGGGCTGGCCAGGTTCCGCACCCACCCCGCCGGGGCCCGGTTGCCCTGGAAGGCGTGCGTGGACCACCTCCGGTGCGGGCGCTGCCCACGAATCACCGACTCGATCGCGGACACGAACCCGGAGCAGTCCCAGGACGGGTTTCCGTTACCACCCCACTGGTACGGCTTGCCGTGCTGGGTACGGGCCCACGTCGCAGCCCTTTGCAGCCGCTCCGACGCCGAACCCAACCCCACCCAGTCGTCCGCACCCCCGCCACCGGCCATGGAGGAGTTCCACGCCTCCACCAACTCCCGGATCTTGGCTTTCATCTTGTCGCCGCCGGTCTTCACCAGCTGGTACGGGGTGCCGGGGAACCCTTCGGTGCCGATCTCCTTGGTGATGGTCCTCGC
>Ga0079223_10000011_pt1 | contig 48231 bp, 45 predicted proteins | sample Stecom2011_FD_75072 | JGI IMG/M metagenome (GOLD analysis project Ga0079223, IMG submission 75072) | Agricultural soil microbial communities from Utah to study Nitrogen management - Steer compost 2011 | ecosystem: Environmental > Terrestrial > Soil > Agricultural land | place: USA: Utah...
AGCTGGTGGCCCCTCCCGGACTCGAACCGGGACGGCCTGTCGGCCTCGGGATTTTAAGTCCCGTGCGTCTACCTATTCCGCCAAGGGGCCAGCCGGACAGCGCGCCACAGAGATAGCAGCCGGGCTACGTGTCGCCAAGCACAGGCTGTCGGCTGCCGATACGCTCCAGGGCCGAAAGCGCGCCCTAGTAATAGGCGCGGTTCACGCCGCCTACGCTAGATTGCTTCCTTGGGCTTTCGCCCCGTTAACCGCGCGAAGGCCGGGGTCGCCAGTACCACGATCATGATGATGCGCACGATGTGGTGGGTGGCGACCAGAGCGGCGTCGGAGCCCAAGGCGATGGCGATCAGGCTCATCTCCGCGAGACCGCCGGGAGCATAGGCGAGGACGAGCGGGCCGAAGCCGATGCCGAGCCAAAGGTCCAGCGCGCCCGCAAAAATCAGGGTGATGAGCACCAGGATCAGTGTGGCGCCCAGGGAATCGCGTAGGGCCTTTAGAATGAAGGCCACGCTGGTGTTGGCGAAACGCGCGCCGATGGCCGCGCCCACGCCGACCTGGGCAGCGGCGACGATCTCGGCCGGGGGTGCCTCAGAGGTGACGCCGGCCAGGTGCACAGCCGCGCTGGCCAGCATTGGCCCCACGATGGAGGCAGCAGGCATCTTGATGGCGTGCGCTGCCAGCCAGCCGAGTAGGCCGGTCGCCGCGAGGATCACGAGATCAATGGCGTTTGTATCCACGAGGCTCGGCCCCGGCACGCCGACGCCACCGGTCGGGCTCACGTCCAGAAACCAGCGAAAAGCGAAGGGAATGGTGAGCACGACCACAAGGATGCGGGCTGAGTGCACCAGGGAAATCAGGCGCCCATCACCGCCATAGGCGGTCCCCATGAGCACCATCTCATTGAGGCCCCCGGGGGTAGCGGCGAAATAGGCGGTGACCCGGTCATAGCCGCACAGTCGCCTGAAAAAGTAATAGCAGGCCCCGGTCCCCAGCAGGATATAGAGGGCCATGCACAGGAGGCTGGCGGTCCACTCCCCCAGAACGGCAAGAATCTCAGGAGTAAAGCCGCTACCCAGCATGACGCCAAGTACCATCACCATCAGGGTGCGAAGCCCGGCTGCCATCGCGATGGGGGCGCCGACCATCGACGCAATTGTCGTGGCCAGCATGGAGCCGATCATCCAGGGCAGGGGCAAGTTAATGGATGATGCCAGCCAGCCGCCGGCACTGCCCAAGATCAAGGCCAGAAGGATCGCCGGCCAGCGCTGCAAGGGCGGCAGCAGGGATCGCCGGTCTCGGAATCTACGTGCTGGTTTCGCAGTCGTTTCGGGCACGCGCTCCTCAGTCCCCGGCGATACGCTCGCAAAGACGGTTCATGAAGGCCTCGCACAAGGCAAGCTGCTCTAGTGAGATGAACTCATCCGGCTTGTGTGCCTGGGCGATGTCGCCGGGGCCGCAGACCACCGAAGGAATGCCTGCATCGGAGATCAAGCCGGCTTCCGTGCCAAAGGCAACCTTGGTGGTGCTATTCGCACCTGTCAGCGCTTTGGCAAGCTGGACGATCTCGTGATCATCCGGAATGTTCAGCCCGGAGAAGGCGGAGATTTCCTCGAACTCTATGGCTGCTTCAGGAAAGACCGATCGCATCTGCGGCAGAAGCTGCTGGTGGGCGTAGTCCACCACTTCACGCAGGAGTGCTTGTGGGTCCTCCATGGGCAAATAGCGAAACTCGAAATCGAAGGTGCAGTCCTTGGGCACGATGTTGAGCGCGGTCCCACCTTCTACCGTTCCTGTATGCGCTGTGGTGAAGGGCACATCATAAGCTCGGTCGAAGGGGCCCTCGCGGCTCTTGCGCTGGCCGAAATCGCTCAGCATCACGATAAGCCGGGCGGCGAACTCCACGGCGTTGACTCCCTGTGGGGCCAGAGAGGAATGGCATTCCAGCCCGTGGAAGTGGGCGCGCATGCTGAGCTTTCCCTTATGGGCGTTGACCACCCTCATGCTCGTCGGCTCGCCGATGATTGCCATGCGCGGCCGCACCGTCTTGCTTGCCAAATGCGCCAGGAGCGGACGGACGCCCAGGCAGCCAACCTCTTCATCGTAGGTGAAGCAAAAGTGAACCGGCATGCTCCTGGCCTGCTCGAGGAAGCGCGGCGCCCAGGCCAGGCACACCGCAATGAAACCCTTCATGTCGCAGGTACCGCGGCCGAAGAGCTTTCCGTCCTGCTCCACCACCTTCCAAGGATCACGAGTCCAGTCCTGCCCATCGACTGGCACGACATCGGTATGCCCGGAAAGGGCGATACCGCCGCGGTCCTTGGGGCCGAGCGTGGCGTAGAGGTTCGCCTTTGCGCCGCTTTGATCGTGAACCAGCTCGGACTCCACCCCCAACTCGGACAGGTAGCTGCGGATGAACTCGATTAGCTCGAGGTTGGAATTGCGGCTGGTTGTGTCGAAGGCGATCAGTCGCTCGATCATCTCACGGCTAGCGGCGGAGACTTCTGCCATGTGCTACTTCCCCAACTATCGGCATAAGGATGAGAAAAGTGGATTAGCTATACCACCAGCGAGGCTGGGGGACATCCCCGGGTCCCGTGGCGGGAAGAGAGAGCGGCTGGAGCGTCTTAGCGCGCCGTGGATTCGAATTCGCCCAGTTCCTCCGCCAAAGCGAAGACCTTTGCTTCGGTCTCAGCCGCTTCCGCAGATAGCCAATCGCGGAAGGCGCGCACCTTGGGATAGTCGGCGCTGCGGCGGGTCGTGACGAACCAGTATTCATAGCGGGCGCGCACGGCGGGCCCGAAGGGCTGAACAAGCAGGCCGGCTGCCAGGTCGTCGATCGCGAGGCTCGCACGGGCCAGCGCCACGCCTTGTCCCGCAATGGCCGCGGCCAGCACCATCGCGGAGTCGCTAAAACCTGGTCCGCGCGACGCGTCGATGCCGTTGAGCCCGACATATTGCAGCCACTCCTTCCAGTCCGCCTCCACCCCCTCCGCAATGTCGTCGTGCAGCAGGACATGGTGGCGCAGGTCCTCCGGCGAGCGTAAGGGGCAGGCTCCCTGCATCAAGGAAGGGCTGCATACCGGCAGCCTTCGATCGCCCATCAAGCGGTAGCTGCTCAGCCCCGGATAGTGGCCTCGGCCGAAGCGCAAGCCGACATCGATGCCCTCTGTTTCCAGATCGGAAAGGCGCTCATTCGCCGAGATAAGGATATCGATGTCGGGATGCCGTTCCCGAAAGCGCGGTAGGCGGGGCAGTAGCCACCGCGCGGCGAAGGAGGGCAGGGCGCTCACCCGCAGTGCGCCTTCCTCTTCGTGTTGGGTGAGGCGGCGGGTTGCCTTGTCCATCAGGTCGAAGGCTTCGACCAGCGACGGCAGGTAGCTACGCCCGGCATCGGTGAGCGTCAGCCCCCGATGGCTCCGGTGGAAAAGCGGCATCCCCAGGCGTTCTTCCAGGCCGCGGATCTGATGACTGATAGCCGCCTGGGTGACGTTGAGCTCCCGCGCCGCCTCCGTGAAGGAAAGGTGGCGTGCCGCCGCTTCGAAGGCTCGCAGGCCATTGAGCGGTGGAATCTGCCGAGCCATGGCGCCCCCATGAGGAAAGCTAATCCAGAAGATGAGATTATCCCGTTTGCGGGATCAGGCAAGTAGCAACATTATCTTTGTCAAGGCAGAGTTAGCATTCGGATCTGGTTTAGAGATCACTGCTATATCAAAAGGAGTATTGGCCATGTCTCATCTCCTGTCGCGACAGATGAGCCCGGATGCTCACAGGGCATCAGTCAATTCGGCTACTCTTATATCGCCTCTAAAGGCGGTTATGTCGCTGTATTACCTGCTCGTCATTTGGAACAGTAGATGGCAGGAACGGCAGCATCTTCGGGATTTGGACGAGCATATCTTGCAGGATATAGGCCTTTCCTGTGATGAGGTGTGGCAAGAGGCGCGTAAGCCTTTCTGGCGTGCATGACGAGGTCTGGCGGGTCACCGCAGCGAGCGGTGGCCCGCCCCCGTTCCGCCCTTCGCTAAGCGCCTTGCATGGGCGGGATGTCTATCGAAGCTGCACCGCTTTGCTTATCCTTCCCGCTTGCCTCCCTTCCGCGCCTCCGCCATCCTTCCCCTTCTGACCCACCGGACCCAGTGGTCGGCAAGGTTGCCCAGGCGAGGGTCGCGCTATCTGGCTCTAGGCTTGCAAGACGTCGATACGGGCGTGGATCGCAACATCCGCGCCATGGGTTCCAGATTTTGGCTGAACCGGATCCACATAGGGCAGGAGGTGAGCATGTGCGGAGTCGACAAACCTCTCTTCTCGAGACGAACGATGCTGCGCGGACTGGGCGCCAGTTCGTTGCTGGTGGTCGCCGGCTGCTCCACCAACCCGCAGTTGGGCCGGCAGCAGTTGATTCTGGTCGACGAAGGACAGCTGAGCGAGATGGGAGGCGCCGCATGGCGAGACATTCGCCAGCAGGAACGCGTATCTCGCAGTCCGCAGTTGAACCGCCGTATCGAGGAGATCGGTAGCCGCATCGTTCGTGCCGCCGGGCTCGAGGAGCGCTACGATTGGGAATATGCGGTCTTCGAGAACGAGCAGGCAAATGCCTTTGCCCTGCCTGGCGGCAAGATCGGCGTAAATACCGGCCTGATCGAACTGGCGCGCAGCGACGACGAAATCGCTGCCGTGGTGGGTCACGAAGTAGCCCATGTGACCAGCCGTCACTCTGCTGAGCGCGTCAGCCAGAGCATGCTTTCGGAAGTGGGCGTTTCTCTCGCCCAGATGGGCCTGGGCGGCGGCGAGGCGGCCGCGGCCTTGCTTGGCGCCGGCGTGCAGTACGGCGTGCTTTTGCCGTACTCTCGCAAGCAGGAGTACGAGGCGGACCGCCTGGGGCTCCACTATGCGGCTGCCGCTGGCTATGACCCCCGCGCCGCCCTCACATTCTGGCAGTCGATGGCCGAGCAGAAGCAGCAAGGCCAACCCGCCGAGTTCCTCTCTACCCACCCCGCCGATGCCAATCGAATCGCCGCGCTCCAGCAAGAGCTTCGCGCGATGGGATATTCATAACGCGACCTAAAGAGGCAGCACCCGCCTCCGAAGTACGAAGGTTTGGCTGGTGCTGCGAGCCGATCAGGGAGTAGCGATCATGTGGCCGGACCAACGCATCCAGACGCTCATGGGGATCGAGTTGCCTATCATCCAGGCACCCATGGCAGGGGCCGGTCGAGCCGAGTTGGCGATCGCAGTGGCCGAGGCAGGAGGTCTGGGCTCTCTCCCCTGCGCCCTGATGAGCCATGAGCAGTTGAGATCGCAGTTCGGCATCATCCGTCAGCAGACGTCCAAGCCGATCAACGTCAACTTTTTCTGCCACCGACAGCCGGAATGGGACGATGAGCGGGAAACGCGGTGGCGGCGGGCATTGGCACCCTATTATCGAGAGTTCGGCCTGGACCCGGATGCACCGCTCACCCCCTCCAATCGTGCGCCTTTCGACGAGGAGTTTTGTGCACTGGTTGAGGAGTTGCGCCCGGAAGTTGTCAGTTTCCACTTCGGGCTGCCAGAGCGACAGCTGCTGGACAGAGTCCTGAGCACTGGTGCGAAGGTCATTGCCTCGGCCACCACGGTGGATGAGGCGCGCTGGCTGGAAGCAGGCGGATGCCATGCGATCATCGCTCAGGGAGTCGAAGCGGGCGGACATCGAGGCATGTTCCGCAGTGACGATGTCGCGTCCCAAATCGGCACATTCTCTCTCGTCCCTCTTGTTGTTGATGCGGTGAAGGTGCCAGTGATCGCCGCCGGCGGCGTGTCCGATGGACGTGGAATTGCTGCTGCTTTTATGCTAGGTGCCGCGGGTGTTCAGGTCGGCACGGCCTATCTCTTCACCCCCGAGGCGACGATCAGCGAGATCCACCGGCGAGCGCTGGCAGAGGGGAGGGAGCGGGAGACCGCTCTTACCAATATTTTTACCGGTCGCCCTGCGCGCGGCTTCGTCAATCGCATCATGCGAGAGCTCGGTCCCATGTCGGCCGAAGCGCCGGCCTTTCCGTTTGCCGGCGGAGCCGTCGCGCCGCTTCGGACCGCAAGCGAGGCCGAAGGTTCTGGCGACTTCATGTCTCTCTGGTCGGGCCAATCGGGCGGTCTGTGCAAGCCTATGCCTGCTGGAGAGCTCACCAGGCACCTGGCGAAGGAGGCGTTGGAGCTCTTGGGGCGGGCCACAGCTAGCCGAGTCTAACTCCCGTTAGGGGATGAACTGCTCCTTGAGGATGCGCTCCTCGAGGTTATGCTCGGCATCGAATAGGAGGCGCAGGCTGCTTTCTCGGTCCTCGCGGACCGTGACCTGAACCACGTCGCGGATCTCGGTGAAGTCGGCGGTGGCCGAAACCGGCCGCTTGTCATGTTCGAGCACGTCGAAGCAAACTTCCGCCCGATGGGGCAGCAAGGCACCTCGCCAGCGGCGCGGGCGAAAAGCGCTGATTGGGGTGAGGGTCAACAGGGGAGTGCCGAGCGGCAGGATCGGCCCATGTGCGGAGAGGTTGTAGGCAGTACTGCCGGCCGGTGTTGCGACAAGCACGCCGTCACAAACCAGTTCCTCAAGCCGCACGACACCGTCGATCCGGATGCGGATCTTCGCGGCCTGTCGACTTTCCCGAAATAGCGCAACTTCGTTGATTGCGAGAGCCTCGGCCCGGCCCCCGCTTCGGGTCAGGCTTACCATGCGCAGGGGGTGCAAACGAACCTCTTCCGCCTGCGCCAGGCGTGCTGGCAGGTCGTCCCCGTTGAATTCGTTCATCAGGAAACCGACCGTACCGCAGTTCATTCCGTAGATCGGCACGGGACGAGCAAAGGTGCGGTGGAGTGTTTCCAGCATGAAGCCGTCGCCACCCAGGGCAACGATGACGTCGGCCTCATCCGGATCCACCGCATTATACCGAAGGGCGAGTTCAGTCTGGGCTGCAATTGCCTTTTCGGTGTCGGCCGCGAGGAAAGCGATCTTCGCGTTGGGGGGAATCCGGGGTTCCGCTTCGGATCCAGTCAAGATCCGGCTCCCACTTAGGTTATGGTCGCCTCAGTCCGGGCGAAACGCACCGCGTGCTACCTGCTGGCGCAGTTGTTCCACCAATCCGGCAAGCCCGCCTTCACGGCGCATCACGGAGGCGTATTCCTCGCGGAGGGTCAGGGCGAGACTAGCCCCCTCCGCCCGCACGTCGAGGATTTTGTAAGAGCCATTCAGATTCCGAACCCGCCACTCGGTGGCAACAGGCTGCCCGTTGGGTGAGCGGAAGATGATAGGAACCCAGGAAAGCTCGGGATTATCCCGGTCCGGGCGCGCGCTGCCAGTGGCGAAGTCTCCCTGATAGCCGGCAAAAAGAGGAAGAAAGCGTTGCGACAGGTAATCCTTGAAGGTCTCGATGAAGGCTTGCCGGTCTGCCTCATCGGCGCTGCGCCAATAGCGCGCAATGATGAAGCGGGAGATGGCCTCCAGATCGAAACCCCGGTCGAGCATATCCTTGAAACGCTCTTCCCTCTGTGCCTCTGGAACCGAGGTGTCGGTGAGTTCCGCTATGGCTTCTTGTCCGAAGCTGCCCAAAAAGCCTTCCGGCCCCTCCTGTGCCTGGGCCTGCGGAATCAGGAGGACAAGAAGAACAAGCGACAGCGATTTAACAAGGCGAGGAATCATCTGACCTCCTTTCACAGGCCCTTTTGGCAGAGGCTTCAGGGCAAGCCGCCGAGGCCGAAATCCGGGTCTTCTCCTGCACTGCGCTTTTCGATATCCGCCTCACGCGCCTGACGCCAGAGGGAGCGGACCCGGGTGTAATGATCTAGAGAACCCTCAAGCGCCTGATCGATGACGTCCATCGACCGTGAGCGCGCTTCCAAGCCCGATGCTCCAGTTCGCACGTAGGAATAGGGGCGCGCATCGTCACCCAGAGTTACGACGTTCAGGTCCTCGGCAGCCAGATAGGATAGCGGATCCATGAAGCTGTCAACCAACGTGCCTGCCGTGTCCCGGGCGCTGGAGGGGCCGAAGACGGGAAGCACCAGATAGAAACCTTCCCCCGTACCGTGGACACCCAAGGTCTGGCCAAAGTCTGAACTGTGGTAGGGCAGACCCAGTTCCTCGGCGTAGTCGTAGAAGCCTAGGCTGAAGGCCGTATTCACGAAGAAGCGCTTGCTGGTGATCAGCGCCCGTTCCCCGTCACCCTGCAGCAAGTCATTGGCGAGGATCACCGGCGTGGAGAGCGTGCGCAAGAAACTCCGAACTGCATTGCGGATGCCAAGAGGGACGAGTTCCCGATAGGTGAAGGCGGCCGGCCGCAGGAAGAGCGTATCCAGCATCTCGTTGAAGGCAAAGGTGAAGCGGTTCAAGGTCTCCAGGGGGTCATTATCCCCCTCTTCCTCTGCCCCATAGCCGAACAGCGTGGCGTCGTCGTAGTCGTAGGCGTCGTCGGCAGGCTCCTCCTCACCGATTGGAGCTTGCGCAAGCGCCGCCTTCTGCATCGCCGGTGTAGATCCCGATGATGAGCGAAGGCGCTCATGAAGCGGCGTATAGCGCGCTTCCTCTTGCCCCGCTGGAAGTCCGCTGCTAGCGCAGGCGCTGAGAAGCAAACTGCTGCTAAGGAGCAAAATCGCTGTGCGCATAGGCGCTCGCCGCCAGAATTGCGCACGCCTGAAACATCCCGAGCCCGGCATCCACTTGCCCCCGAACGTTTTGCCTACAGCTTCTTGACGCGCCCCTGCCTTGCCGGAGGCCCTACGCTGCCGCCTATCCGTTAACACAGCGGAGGACGCTGCGCTAGCAACTGCATGAACCTCGGCCGCGCGCACCGAGGATCAAGGAACGTTGCTGCTGCGCTGAGGCGGTTGCAGGAAGCGGAAATCGCAGCCTTCGGGCGCCTGTGTGACCTCCTGAAGAAAAAGACGCAGGTAACCTCGTTCAGAGCCGTCGTGCTGTTGAGGGGCATGCCAGCGGTTTCGTCGTGCCGCCAATTCCTCCTCCTCTACCAGCAGGTTGATCTCCCCGACCGCCGCGTCGAGCCGAATGCGATCTCCGTTTTCGACCAGCGCCAGGGGGCCGCCCTCGGCGGCCTCGGGGCTCACGTGCAGCACAATGGTGCCGAAAGCCGTTCCGCTCATTCGGGCATCGGAGATACGCACCATGTCCTTGACCCCCGCCTGCGCGAGCTTTCTGGGAATTGGCAGGTAGCCGGATTCCGGCATGCCAGGAGCGCCCTTTGGACCGGCGTTCTTCAGGACGAGGACGCTTTCGGGCGTGACCGCCAGCTCGGGATCATCGATCCTGCGTGCCAGGTCCTCCAGGTTCTCGAAAACCACCGCAGGGCCCTCATGCTGCAGAAGGGCAGGGGAGGCCGCGGACTGCTTGATGAGAGCACCTTCCGGGGCAAGGTTGCCGCGAAGAACTCGCAGCGCGCCGCCGCTATGGATAGGACGAGCGAAGGGGCGCACCACCTCCTGGGGCCAGTCATCAGCCGCCGCTCCCAGTTCCTCCCCCAGGGTTCGGCCGCTGATGGTGAGGCAGTCCAGCTCCAACTGATGCTTGAGTTCGCGTAGGATGGGGGTCAAGCCACCGGCCTTGTGGAGGTCTTCCATGTAGTGCTGGCCGGAGGGTTTCAGGTCGACGAGAACCGGCGTTTCCTGGCCCAGGGCGTCGAAGGCGTCGAGATCCAGGCTGAAGCCCAAGCGACCTGCCACGGCCGCCAGATGAACAAGGCCATTGGTCGAGCCACCAATGGCATGAAGAATGCGCAGCGCATTGCGGAAGGCGCCGCGGGTCATGATTTTATCCGGTGTTAGCCTTTTCTCAGCGAGCGCGACCGCGCGCCCGCCGCTGGCTTCGCAGTGGCGCAGCCGGTCCGCATGAACCGCCGGGATCGCGGCGCCTCCTGGCAGCATCATCCCGAGGGCTTCGGATGTAAGCGCCATGGTGCTGGCCGTGCCCATGACCATGCAGGTGCCGGCGGTGGGCGCCAGCTTTCCGGAAATCTCTTCCATTTCCGGCTCATCGAATTCTCCGGCCCGATGGCGGGCCCAGAAGCGGCGGCAGTCGGTACAGGCGCCAAGACGTTCGCCGCGGTGGTCGCCTGTCATCATCGGCCCGGTCACCGTCAAGATCGCGGGAACGCCAGCGCTGGCGGCGCCCATCAAGAGGGCCGGCACAGTCTTGTCGCAGCCGCCGATGAGGACAACCGCGTCCATGGGCTGCGCCCGGATCATCTCTTCTACGTCCATCGCCATGAGATTGCGCAGGAACATGGAGGTGGGATTGGAAAAGGACTCGTGCATGGAGGTGACGGGGAAACGTACCGGCAGGCCACCCGCGAGCATCACCCCGCGTTCGATGGCCTCGATCATCTCGGGCACCGTGCGATGGCAGGCATTGTAGCCGCTAAAGGTATCGGTAATCCCGACGATGGGTCGAGAAAGCGCGGCATCGCTATAGCCCATAGCCTTTATGAAGGCTTTGCGGAGGAAGAGTGAAAAACCGGCGTCACCGTAGTGCGTGAGGCCTGCCTTCATGCCTTTAGGTCGGGACCGCTCCTCGGTCATCTTTCACCCCATGCCTGCAAGAGCTGCCAGCCTTTGCGCTCCACAGCGTCGCGTCAAGTAGCGGAGTGCATTTGAACCAAGAGCCGGCGGTAGATCGGTTTGGTGAGGGCGGGCAAAACGTACATGGGGATCTGCGCGATAGCGAAATAGAGCACGACATCGTAGTCGGCCGATGCCGGTAGGGCCGCCAGCAGCAATCCCATGTTGCAATTGCCTGCCAGCAGGCCCGCGGTAAAGGCCAGCCGTCGTCCGAGACTCCAGAAAATGAGAATTGTCACCATCTGGAGTGCTGGATTGGCAATGAAGGAGACGAATAACCAGAGCGCGACGATGCCCGGTCGCTCGATCATGGTGAGCGTTACGCCATCCATTACGCCGATGGCGAAGATCAGCATCACCAGCACGATCGTCCCATCAATGGCGACTGCGTTTGTACGAAGCCACTCCCGACCGAGCCAGCGCCGGACGATAAGCGCGCCGATCAGTGCCGGGACGACGATGGCCGAGAGACGCAGCATCAGCTCCCAGGTTCCCACTTCCAGTTCGAGATTCAGAAGCCAGAAGGCGAGGGGAGGAATCGTGAGCGGCGCGAGCATTGTTGAAATCAGGCCGACCACAAGGGCCAAGGCCCCATCCAAACCCAGCAGCAAGGCTATGGCCGTCGAACCGAGGATGGGTGGTGCGGCTGCCATCAGGATGACGGCCGTTGTAAGGCTTTGAGGAATAGGCAGGTTGCTCGATAGCACCCACGTTAGAACTGGCGACCCAAGGAGCATCCAGGCAACGAGCAGTGTCGTAAGCAGAGGCCGTTTTAGATGACCGAGGATACTTAGCCAGTCCACCCGAAGCAGCGAAAAGAAGAGTAGGAGCACGACGCTCGTCGCGAGCAACGGCCGGAGCAGCACGGCGAGTCCGGGCACGGCGAGCCCCAGGAAGACGCCGACGAAGAGCAGCGTCACCCCGCGGCCGCCGAGCAAACTTAGAAATCGTAACAAGGCTTCTCCCCATTACCGCACTTCGGCCTTCAAGCTATAATGCCTTTGTTGCAGCGGGCCAATCTCTCATGCTGAGGCCGGTAATTTCCAATGAAGGTCTGCTGCTCTAAGCTTCGGCCGCTCCACCCCAGCGACCTAATCGTATGAGAGGTAACAAGAAGAATGAGCACAGAGCCGCTGGAGCTCTACCGGACCAAGATCCCGGAGGAATGGATCGACTACAACGGGCATATGAACTTGGCCTACTACGTCTATGCCTTCGATCGCGGAATGGATGGCCTGATGCAGCGGATCGGGCTGACCGAGGAGCACCGGGAGCAGACGGGGGGCACCCTCTTCGCGGCCGAAGGGCACCTGACCTATCAGGCTGAGATGAAGTTGGGAGATCCCATCATTATCTCGCTGCAGCTTCTGGGCTGGGACCGCAAGAGGCTCCACACCTTCTGGCGCATGCATCACGCGGATCAGGGATATCTGGCGGCGACCGGTGAGTTCATGAGCCTCTACGTCAATCTTGAAACCCGCCGCAGCGCGGCGATGCCCGACGCAATTCAGAGGAAGCTGGAGGAGATCACGGCAGAACAGGAAAAGCTGCCCTGGCCAGCCGAAGCAGGGCGAGCCGTACGCTTCCGCCGAAGCAAGACGGCATGACAGCTGCGCAGCCAGGTGCCATTGTCTGAAGGCATGGGAAGCAACATTCTAGGTGGCATGAACCGTCTCTTGCTCTTCTTTCTGATCGCGATGGCTGTGATTGTCCTGGACCAAGGGCCTGCCGCTGCAGCCTGTACCGATCCTCCCGGAAGCGATGCCGACTGGCAGCGTTGTAACTTCGACGGGATCAATCTCGCCGGCGTCGATCTGGCGGGAGCGCGCCTCCGTGATGCCAGCTTTCTCAGGGCTGACCTCAGCGAGGCTGACTTGACCGGCGTGGAGGGCCATCGGGCCAAGTTCATCAACACCAACCTGCAGAACGCGGTGCTGAGAGAGGCTGAACTCTTTCAGGCGGACTTTACGAAAGCCGATCTGACTGGAGCAGACTTGTCTGATGCCCAGCTGCGCGAAGCCCGTCTGTTCCGAGCGAATCTCGCCGGCGCAAACCTGACCGGTGCCATCATCAGCAATGCTGATTTCTCCTTTGCCGACCTTTCCGGCGCCACTTGGACCGACGGCGAGCGCATCTGCCGCGAAGGATCGATCGGACGCTGTAACTGAGGGCATCGGGCTGTCTCATTATGTACAGAGCTGTCTGTTGAAAATAATGGTGGGGAAGATCTGAATCGCCACCTCAATTACTTTCCAGAATACAAGAGCGCTTCGGCAAAGTAGCCCCCCGGCCTTTTATGGACCCGACCCCCGCGATATAAGAGCGCCCTCGGTCAACCAAGAAAGGGAGGGGGCGCCATGGGACGTCTTCTGAGCAAGCTTGCTGTCGGCGCGGTCGCCGCGGCTTCATTGATCGGCGGCGCAGGGGCTGCATCGGCCGAGCCGTTGGTCGCAGGGGTCGAGGCGTCCTTTCCGCCCTGGGCCTACGTGGAGTCAGGCGAGTATAAAGGCATCGCGATCGATGCCATGCGCGCCATTGCCGAGGATCAGGGATTGGAAGTCGAGTTCAGGGATCTGCCCTGGCCGTCGCTCATTCCGGCTCTTGCCAAGGGCCGGATCGATCTCCTCGTCACCGGTCTGAACATCACCGAGGAGCGCAACGAAGTCTTGGACTTCTCGATCCCTTGGTGGGAGAACGACGATGAGGTCCTCGTGCCGCTCGATTCCGACCTGAACGTCGTGACCGCGCTTTGCTGCGGCGCAACTGTGGGCGCCCAGGGTGGGGCCACGCAGCTGCAGTGGCTGGAAGACAACCTCGGCGCCAATGAGGATGTCGATGTCACCCTGCGCAGCTATGAAGACTATGTAACGGCGGTCGAAGACATGGGGGCAGGGCGCCTTGACGCGGTGGTGACCTCTACCGACACGGCTGAAGACTTCATCGCAAAGGACCGTCCGGTAAAGATCGTGGGCACCATTCAGCAGAATCAGCCGCAGGCACTGGCGGTACAAAAGGGTGATCCCAAGGAACTCCTTGGGAAGCTCAACGCTGGGATCATGAATATCTACAGATCCGGGGAGTGGGAAGAGATCGTGCGTCAGTACTCGCCGCAGTCGACGATCAGGCCTATTCCGGCCAGCATGCCGGACTATGTTGACGCCTATCAGGAGCCGATTCCCGGCTACTCCGAGTGAGAAATGCGCCGGCGATGGAAATCCTCCATCGCCGGCCGTTGCATCTGAAATAGCCTCAGCCGCATGATTGTCGAAATTCTTATTACTCAGATGCCGTATCTTCTGCACGGCGTCTGGGTGGCCCTGCAGTTGCTGGTTTGCCTGCTGGCGCTTGGGTTCGTCCTTGGTCTTAGCCTCGCAATTCTGGAGGTCTACGGCCACTGGACGCTCCGCTGGTTCGGGGTCCTCTTCGAGCGCATATTCCGCGGAATTCCGGCGATCGTGCTGCTTCTGCTGTTCTACTATGGCGTCGCGGATTTCGTGGATATCAGCGCCTTTACGGCGGCGGTGCTGGCACTCGGGCTGAGGTCGGCGGCCTATCAGTCACAGATTTTCCGGGGCTCCATCCTGTCAATTTCCCACGGGCAGATGCTGGCCGCTCGGGCGATGGGCATGTCGAAGCCGATGGCGATCCGGGAGATCATTCTTCCGCAAGCTCTTCGCCTGTCGATCGGGCCCTGGACCAACGAGTTTTCCAGCGAAATGAAGGCGACGTCCCTCGCCTATGTCATCGGCGTCGTCGAGCTGACGCGGCAGGCGCGCTACATCATTTCCAGTACCCAGGGAAACATTCTGGCTGTGTTCGCTGTCGTCGCCGCTCTCTATTTCATTTTCAACTGGCTTGGTAACTGGGGTCTTTACAGGCTGGAACGGAAGCTGGCCGTGCCGGGCTTTGAACAAGGGGGGCAGGGCTGACGATGCTTCTTCAAGTGGAAAACATTCACAAGCGCTACGGAACTGCGGAGGTTTTGAAAGGGGTTAGCCTGAACGTGGTGGCGGGGCAGTCCAAGGTCATTATGGGCCCCTCGGGCACGGGCAAGTCCACCCTGCTGCGCTGCATCAACCATCTGACGCCACCGGATCAGGGGCGCGTCCTGGTCGAAGGGGTAGAGATTACCTCTGCCAATCTGAACAAGATGCGCGAAAAGCTGGCCTTCGTCTTTCAGGACTTCAATCTCTTCACCCATCTGCGTGCTGTAGACAACGTTGCCGTGGGGCCCCGCAAGATCCGCGGCATGAACAAGGTGGCTGCGCGCGACCTCGCAATGCGGGAGCTGGAGCGCGTTGGAATGGTCGAACGGGCAGAGGCCTATCCGGCCGAACTTTCCGGGGGACAGCAGCAGCGTGTCTCCATAGCCCGTGCTCTGGCGATGGAGCCGAAGGTTATCCTGTTCGACGAGCCGACCAGCGCCCTCGATCCCGAACTGACGGGCGAGGTGGTCGCGGTCATGAAGCAGTTGGCAAGCGATGGCATGACCATGCTGGTGGTGAGCCATGAGATTGGTTTCGCGCGTCAGGCTGCGGACGAGATCATTTTCATGGACGGGGGACACATCCTTGAGCAGGGACCGCCGGAGCAGCTTTTCGCATCACCCCAGCACGAGCGGACGCGGCAGTTCCTCAGTCGGATCGGTGAAGGCGGCGCTGGGGCATGAGCGAGTTCCTTGAGTTCGGGGCCGAGCACCTACCTTACATTCTCGAAGGGCTGCCGATCACGCTTGGTCTCTGGGCGCTGGCGATGGCCATCGGCGCCCTCTTCGGTCTGCTGCTGGCCTGGGCTCGGCTCTACGGCAACAAGCTGATCTACGGCGCGGCCACAGCCTACGTGGAGATCTTCCGCGGCACGCCGATGCTGGTGCAGATGCTCTTCATCTATCTCGGGCTGCCGGAGATCGGGATCGTCTTTGATCCCTTTACTGCGGCTGTCATCGCCATCGGCCTGAATACCTCGGCCTACCAGGCGGAGTATTTCCGCGGCGCAATTCGCTCGATACCGCGGGGCCAGCTGCAGGCGGCGCGGGCCATGGGCATGTCGCAGTTCCAGGGTTTGCGCTGGATCATTCTGCCACAGGCGCTGCGCCGCGTAATCCCGCAGTGGTCGAATGAGGCGATTCTTGAGCTCAAGTACACATCAATCGCCTATGCCATCGGCGTTTCAGAGCTCACGGCCCGAGCCGAGAAAGTTGGCTACGAGACCTTCATGTTCTTCGAGGTCTTCATGCTGCTGGCGCTGATCTACATCGTCCTGACCGGGACCGTCGCGCAGATCCTGCAGTTCTTAGAAAAGCGCACGGCGATCCCGGGCCTCTAGGGGTAGCCGTGCAGGATGCTTCACCCGCTGCAGAACTCCTTTAGCGCCTCCTCATACTCTGTCTTTAGCCGTTCGCAGAGTCCCGCGACGGAAGGGATGTCGTTGATGGCAGCGGCTCCCTGGCCCGCCGACCAGATGTCCTTCCAGACGCGGGTTTCGTGATCGAGTGAGAGTGCCGTCCCGCTGGGGAGGTTTTCAGGGTCCAGGCCGGCGCGCTCGAGCGACGCGCGGAGAAAGTTGCCGGGAACGCCGCTAATCGCCGGCGTGTAGATCAGATCCCTGGTGCCGGCCTCAAGGATCATCCGGCGATGTTCGTCATGGGCGAGGCTCTCCTTCGTGGCAATGAAGCGGGTGCCTAGATAGGCCAGGTCGGCGCCCAGCATGCGGGCGGCAGCAATCTGCCGGCCGTTGCTGATGGCGCCCGACAGGATCAGCGTCTTGTCGAAAAAGCTGCGGATCTCCGGCAGGAAGGCGAAGGGGCTGAGGGTCCCAGCGTGACCACCAGCTCCGGCGCAGACGGCGATCAATCCATCCACCCCGGCTTCCACCGCCTTCTCGGCGTGGCGGCGATTGATCACGTCGTGAAAGACCAATCCGCCATAGGCGTGGACCGCATCGACCAGCTCGCTCACCGCGCCCAGGGAGGTAATGACCAGCGGCACCTTGTTCTCTACCGTCACCTTGAGATCAGCCTCGAGCCGCTTGTTGGTCCGGTGGACGATCAGGTTGACCCCGAAGGGCGCAGTTTCAGGTACAGTGGCGAGCCGTTCCCGAATCTCCGCCAGCCATTCGGCATAGCCCTCGGTGCTGCGCTGGTTGAGGCTTGGGAAGGTGCCGATCACCCCGGCTCGGCAGGATTCGACAACCAGATCGGGCCCGGAGATGAGGAACATCGGCGCAGCAATGGCGGGTAGACTGAGGCAAGCCTGAAGCGACGCGGGTAGGGACAAGGTAACCACTCTCCTGTCGTGGAATGGGCGGAAAGAAGAGGATTGGGAGCTTAATGCAGGAGACGGGCGGAAGAAACGATACGCCTAGGCGGTCGCCCGGCCGACGTCATCTGCGGGCTCAGACGATTCCATAGTCTGACATCCTTCGAAGCGGGCTGTAAAATGGCGAGCGATCGCTCCAGGTCGTTGGTTCCCACCATGGTGTAGCCAATCATGCCGAACCTTCCTCATGCACGAACGTCTGCGCCGATCCGGCGCGGGAAACCCGTCTCGTGGGGTTGCGGCAAACTTCGATCGACATCTCTGCCGGTTCAAGGGAGACTTCGTCAGCTTTCCATGAACAGGGCGGAACGATGCATCTCCTATTCGAAATCGACGAATATCGTCAGCGTGTTAAGAAGACCAAGGAGGCCATGGCCGCAGCAGGTTTCGATGTCCTGCTGGTTTCTAATCCCGCCAACCAGTTCTGGCTGACGGGCTACGATGGCTGGTCCTTCTATACGCCGCAGATGGTGGTCGTTTCCCTCGATGAGGAGGAGCCCTTCTGGTTTGGCCGCAAGATGGATGCAGTAGGGGCCAAGTTCACCGCCTTCCTCTCCGAAAGCAATGTCGTGGCCTATCCCGACAAATATGTCGGCTCCCGCGATTTACATCCGATGCAGTATCTCGCAGAAGTTCTGAAGGAACGCGGCTTGCACCGGGGCCGGATAGCGGCTGAGATGGATGACTACTACTACACCGCGAAATGGCACCAAATCCTGACCCATGACCTGGGGCGTGACAGCTTCGACGACGGCTTTCTCCTGGTCAATCAGTGCCGGATGGTAAAGTCGGCCCGGGAAATCGAATTCATGTCGCAGGCCGGCGCGATCGCTACAGCTGCCATGGACGCGGGGCGCAGGCTCGTGCGGGAAGGGGTGCGCCAGTGTGACGTGATGGCGGAGATCTATCGCGTCACCACCGCCGGCACGCCGGAGTTTGGCGGCACCTTCCCCTGCAAGCCTCCGAATGCCATGGTTGGTGAGCTCGCCTCTGCGCCGCATCTGAGCTGGACCGACGCACCGCTCCGGGCTGGCGAACTCTTCTACATCGAGCTCGGCGGCATCCGTCATCGCTACCATTCACCACTCTCCCGCTGCGTCATGGTCGGCGAGCCCAAGCCGGAACTCGTAGAGACGACCAAGATCATCTGTGAAGGACTGGAGGCGGCACTCGATGTCGTGCGTCCGGGAGTCGAACTTCAAAACGTGCATGCCGCCTGGGACAAGGTGATCCGCAGGCACGGCATCGAAAAGGATAGCCGCATCGGGTACCCGGTAGGCATCGGCTTCCCGCCAACCTGGGGCGAATTGACCTGTTCGATCCGGGCTGGCGATACGACGGTCATGGAAGAGAACATGACGTTCCACTGCATTCCCGCCCTGTGGCAAGACAAGTACGGTCTTGTTGTCTCCGAAAGTTTCGTGGTGACGCCGGACGGAGCTCGTCCCTTTGCCAACTGCCCCAGAGAGCTGCTAAGCGCCAGCTAAGCCATAGCGAGCGAAAACCAGAGGTTTTCCCTAGTCCTTTGAGGTGTCCATGATCAACTTCACGACCCGTCCGGAAATTCAGGGGACCTTTGGCGTGGTAGCCTCGACCCACTGGATCGCCTCAGCGGTGGGAATGTCCATACTGGAGCGCGGCGGGAATGCCTTTGATGCTGCGGTGGCGACCGGCTTTGTGTTGCAGGTGCTGGAGCCGCATCTCAATGGTCCCGCCGGAGACCTGCCGGTCCTCTACCGGACGCCGGAGAGGGAGCCAAAGGTGCTCTGCGCCCAGGGACCGGCACCCAGAGCCGCGACACTGGAAGCAATGCGGGCGCTCGATCTGGAACTTATCCCGGGCTCCGGCCTGCTTGCGACTGTCGTGCCGGGAGCATTCGACGGCTGGCTGAGCTTGCTGCGCGATCACGGCACCATGGAACTAAAGGAGGTTTTGGAGCCGACCATCTATTATCTGCTGAACGGTTACCCGACCCTGCCGGCTGTCAGCGATGCCATTGCCGAGCTGCTTCCCTTCTTCAAGGCGCATTGGCCTTCCTCCGCGGAGGTATGGGCGCCGGGCGATGTCGTGCCTCAGCCCGGAAGCCTTATGCGCAATCCCGACCTAGCCCGGACCTGGCAGCGCATCTGCGATCTTGCTGTCGGAAAGAGCAGGGAGGAGCGGATTGATGCGGCGCGTTCGGCCTGGAGCGATGGTTTTGTGGCGGACACCATCGCCGATTGGCTCAAAACCGCGGAGGTGATGGACGTGACCGGCCGGCGCCACCGCGCCTTCCTGGCCCGGGAAGACCTGAGCCAGTGGCGCGCGCGCGTCGAGGAACCCTTGAGCGTCACCTATCACGGATGGACGGTCTATAAGACGGGGCCCTGGGGCCAGGGGCCGGTGCTTCTGCAGGCCTTGCAGATCCTGAAGAACTTCGACCTTTCAGCCATGGACCCGATGGGGCCGCAGTTCGTGCACACAGTGGTCGAAGCCATCAAGCTCGCCTGGGCCGATCGTGAAGCCTATTACGGCGACCCGGACTTCTTCGATGTCCCGATCGCGCAGCTGCTTGCCGAAGACTATGGACGGGAGCGGGCAAAGCTGATCGGCGAGCAGGCCTCTCTTGATCAGCGGCCGGGCATCCTCCCGGGTTACGAGAACTTGGCGGAAGCCGTGGTTACGCGCGCGCAGCGGCGGATAGAGGTAGAAGACAATCCCGCTACAGGTGAGCCGACCATGGCGCATCTCACCGATGTTCGAGGGGATACCGTCCACCTCGACATCATCGATCGCCACGGCAACATGGTTTCTGCCACTCCCTCCGGTGGCTGGCTACAGTCCAATTCGATTGTTCCTGGCCTTGGGTTCGCGCTCAACTCACGAGCGCAGATGTTCTGGCTCGATGAGGGATTGGCCTCAACGCTACGGCCTGGTGCGCGACCTCGCACGACGCTGACGCCATCGCTGGCGCTTCATGAGGATGGCAGGGGGCTTGCCTTTGGAACTCCCGGCGGTGACCAGCAGGATCAGTGGCAGTTGATCTGGCTCCTGCGCTTCGTTCATCACGGCCTGAATCTGCAGGAAGGCATCGATGCGCCGCTGTTCCACTCCCAGCACTTCCAGGCCTCTTTCTTTCCCAGGCATGCCAACCCGGGCCGCTTGATGCTGGAGGCCTCTTTTCCGGAAGAGACGATCTCCGGACTGAGGGAGCGAGGCCATGAAATTCTTGTTTCGCCTGCCAACACGATCGGTCGCCTCACGGCCACCTTGCGCCATGCTGATGGCCGGCTGCAGGCAGCAGCGACGCCTCGGCTGATGCAGGCCTATGCGATCGGGCGCTAAATCGCTTCCTGGTGGCCGAGCAATTTATTGAAGGCGGCCCTGCCGTGAGGCGTGAAGGTGACGACCCGGCTTTCTCGATCGCGTGCGGCCCACCCCAGTTCTTCGATGCGCGTGAACAGCGCGCGGCCGAGGCTCCCGGCGAGGTGTGAGCGCCGCTCGCTCCAGTCGAGACAGCGGCGGCACAGGCGGGAGCGCCCGGCCCTCAGCTTTCCCAGATCAATGCCGAATTCCTGAACGAAGATCGCTCCGGAGGAGGTGAGGCTGATTTCGTCATCTGCGAGGCGCAGAAAGCCTCTTGAGACCAGGCTGTCGAAGAGGCGCGTGCCCATGTTCCCGGCGAGGTGGTTATAGCAGACGCGGGCTTCGCGAAGCGCCTTATCCTTCGGACCAGGGCGGGTTCTGAGGAGACCAACATTGGCCGCCAGCCCCATTAGCGCCTCCAGCGTTTGTGCAACCTCTTCGTTGGCAAGGGAAAAATACTTGTGTCGCCCTTGCCTGAGGGGCTGCAGCAATCCACCTAGTTCCAGTTTTCGCAGGTGGGAACTGGCGGTTTGAAGGGTAATGCCGGCTTCCTGCGCCAGTTCGCTCGCGGTCAGCGCCTTACCCGCCATCAGAGCCGTCAGCATGTTTGCCCGCGCTGGATCTCCGATCAGGCTGGCGATGCGCGCGATGTCCGGACCGTCCTTCATGCTTCGATGCTAATCGAAGCATCACGCGCGCACAATCGGTTAGCAGTGGTAGCGCAAACCGAAAGGAGCTCTATTCATGCTGACGTGCGTTATCCGCTATGAAATCGATCCCACCAAGAAGGATGCCTTTGTTCGCTACGCCCGGAACTGGGGGCAAGCCATCCCGCGGTGCGGCGCGGATCTGATCGGCTATTTCGCGCCGCACGAAGGATCCAGCACGCTGGCCTATGGCATCTACAACATCCCAAGCCTTGCAGCCTACGAAACTTACCGCGAGAAACTCGCCGCTGATCCTCTTGGGCGGGAGAACTACGCCTTCGCCCAAGCCGAGAAGTTCCTGCTTCGGGAGGAACGGACCTTTCTGAAGCTGGTTTCCGCTCCCCACGGGCCGGGGTAACCGCATCCTTTGCGAAGAAGGTCGCCGGGCAGTACGTCGCCGGTCCAAGTTCCTAAGCTTCTCAGAAGGGCATTTCTGCTGGAGGTGGTTATCGTGAATTGCCTAGGCGGCGTGCGCGGTCGCAACAGAGCGCGCTTCGGGGACCTCTGAGCTGACGAGGGCGTGATGGAGAGCGGCAATCGCAATCTCGTAGTCTTCCTCCCGCACCATGAACTGAAGGTCGACGCTGCGCAGCAGATCATGCATGCCCAGAGGCTCTACGCCGGCGTCAGCAAGGGCGGCCAGAGACCGCATTGCGAGCCCGGGCAGCGCCAGGTCCCGACCGATAATGGAGACCAGTGCTACCTTTCGAATCTCGATCACGGCCGAGGGATAGCTCTCGGCAAGATCTCGCTCAACACGCCGCACCGCCTTCATCGCGCCTTCGAGGTAATGGGTGATGGTGTTGGCGTTGGAGCTCTTGGTGACGATCCGAACCTTGTGGCGCTTCAGCATCTCGAGGATCGTGGCGTCGTAGCCCTTCACGCCGACCATGTCCTGTTCGAAGAATTGGAGAGCAAAGATGCTGCGCAGGCCGGTGACGATGTCGATGCGCGCTGGCGCGCTGCCCAGGTCATCCAGGATCAGCGTGCCCTCGTCGGCGGGCTCGAAGGTGTTCTTGACCCGCAAGGGGATACCAGCCTGGCGAAGCCCCTTGGCGGCGCGCGGGTGAATAGCCTCCATCCCCATGTTGGCGAGCTGGTCCGCCACGTCGTAGTTGGTGCGCCCGATCACCCGCACCTGGTCCAGGCCGACGATCTTTGGGTCAGCGCTGCACAGGTGGAATTCCTTGTGGATGATGGCTTCGCGCGCGCCTGTCAGCACCGCCAAGCGGGAGAAGGTGACCTCGGTATAGCCGCGGTCGTAACTTCTCATCAGGCCGTCCCCGCAGTGCGCATAGCCGCTGGCGATCGGAAGCTCTCGGGTAACGTCGACATCGTGGAAGGCATTGGCGATGCGTTCGTCGAGCGAGGGATGGAGGTCGTCCCGCCAGCCTGTCAGATCGATGAAGCGGGCATTGACGCCTCGGCGCCGCAGCAGAAGCGTCGTCGTCTTCGCGGAATGCGCCTCGCCGAGAGCGGAGACCATCTCCCGGACCGTCGAAAGATGCTCTTCCAGGCGGAAGGGACCCAGCGCGCACAAGCGCTGCAGATCATGTAGGCAGGTGCGCACACCTTCAATCCGCTCGGTGACGAAGGCGTCGGCTTCCAGGCGGTCGCCGGCGTCGTCCAGCACCTCGTGATTGATGGCGCGCAGGCGGTCGCCCACTTCGGTCAGCGCATCACTCCAGCGCTCTTCGGACTCAGCACCTGCGAAGAGCGCGAAGACGCCGGGCTCCCCCGTCTTCTTCTTTTCGAGAAGACGGTCGGTGACGCCGCCGAAGGCGGAGACGACGAAAATGCGATTGTAGAGGTCGGCGCCCTTGCGCCCGCGAATCAGGACATTGTCTAGCAGCGCCTCGGTCGCATTCATGGAGGTGCCGCCGATCTTTTCGACCGTGTGTCGGCCGTTGAAATTCATCATTCTGCAGCCGCTAGCTGTTTCGGAAGAGAGGTGATGGGAGTGGTGTCAGCGCGGGCCGCCACGAACTCCGGCCGCGGATCGACCTTGCCGAAGGGCGCTTCCAGTCGGTTGGAAAGGGTGTTGAACACGAAGAAGGCATTTGACCGCGGCAAGGGGGTGATGTTGCTGGCTGACCCATGCATCGTGTTGCAGTCAAAAATGATCACTGAGCCGGCTCGGCCCTTGGGAGTTACGATGGCGCTCTCTTCAAAAAGACGGGTTAGGCTGTCGTCATCCGGAACACCAATCTCCTGGCGCCGCAGGGACTTTTTGTAGTGATCTGCCGGCGTTTCGCCGATGGTCGTGACAAAGGTCTTGTGGGAGCCCGGCATCAGCATGAGCGGGCCGTTATATTCGTGGTTATCCGTCAGCAGCACTGACATGGAGAGGGCTCGCATGCGCGGCATGCCGTCTTCCACATGCCAGGTTTCGAAGTCCGAGTGCCAATAGAATTCCTTGCCTCGGAAGCCCGGCTTGTAATTAAGGCGGGACTGATGGATGTACACCTGATCGCCGAGGAGGAATTCGGCGAGGCCGGCGAGCCGTGGATCAGCGACGAGCGCCTTCATCACGGGGCTTTGGGCATGCACTCGGAAGATCGAACGAATGTCGCCCGACTCCATCTCCGCAAAGACGGTTTCCGGGTCCAGTTCTGCATCACCGCTGCGTAGGCGAGCTGATTCCTGCAGCAAGTCCTGGACCTCAGACTGGCTGAGCAGTCCTTCAAGGAAGAGGAAGCCGTCGCGTTCATAGGCTTCGTACTGCTCCCGGGTCAGGGGGGCCTCTTCACTCCAGTTGGAATAGACCACGGGATCGACACGCGGCAGAAAGTGGGGCTCTGTCGAAACCCTCGAAGGATAGAGATCCCTTCTCTCTGTCATAGTGTACGCTCCATGCTTAGTGAACAGACGTGAGGAAACAGGCCGCAGAGAAGATTTCTCGCGGCCATTTCCAGTTCCAGCCACAGCCTAGATGGTTTCGCCTTCGAGCGCGTAGGCGCCGGTTTCGTCATGCACCTCACGGCCGTTGAGCGGCGGGTTGAAGACGCATGCCATGGTCATCTCCGTGCGACCGCGCAGAATGTGCTTGTCGTTCTTATCCAGCGCGTAGAGCACGCCGGGCCGGATCTGGTGGACCTCGCCGGTTGCCAGATCTTCTATCTCGCCTTCGCCAGAGATGCAGTACACCGCCTCGAGATGGTTCTTGTAGTGCATCGGCAGGTCGCCGCCGGCGTAGATCGTCGTGATATGGAACGAGAAGCCCATATTATCGGACTTCAAAAGCAGCCGCGTGCTGTCCCAACCCTTTGATTCGACATGCCGACGGGTTGTGCGCGCTTCCGCTAAATCGCGAACTATCATGGCTGTAGTTACCTTTTCTTGTGTTGGTTCTTCTTTATTCGGCAGCAACGGCTGCCGGGGCTTCCAGTGCGGCGGCGACGGCCCGCTCCAGAATATCGAGACCTTGCGCAAACTCGGTCTCGGTGATGGTGAGCGGCGCCAGCACCTTCACCACTTCGTCGTGGGCGCCACTGGTCTCGATGACGAGGCCTCGCAAAAAGGCTTCGCTGCAGACCCGGCTAGCCAGGTCGCCGTCACGAACATCGAGACCGCGCATCATGCGACGCCCCTTGACGCGGAAGTCCTGCCCGAATCGCTCAACCATTTCCGTAAGCCGGCGTTCCAGAAGGGCGCTCTTCTGCTCGATCGCCGTCTGGAAGGACCCGTCTCGCCAGAACTTTGCGAGGGCCGCACGCGCCGTCACGAAGGCGTGGCAGTTGCCGCGGAAGGTGCCGTTGTGTTCGCCCGGCTTCCAAAGGTCATACTCCGGCGCCACGAGCGTCAGAGCGAAGGGGAGGCCCATTCCTGACAGGGATTTCGCCAGGGTGACGATGTCGGGCTTTACCCCGCTGTTTTCGAAGCTGAAGAAGGTGCCCGCCCGTCCGCAGCCGGCCTGGATATCGTCGATGATCAGCAGGGCGCCATGCGCGCGGGCTATCTGAGCGATTCGGCGCAACCAGTCCACCGGCGCCACGTTGAGGCCGCCCTCGCCCTGAACGGTTTCGAGAAGGATCGCCGCAGGCGCATCCACGCCGCTCGAGGGGTCGTTCAGCATGCGGTCGAGCATCTCTGCCGTATCGACGTCCTCGCCATGGTAGCCCGCATAAGGAACCCGCGTCACACCTGTGAGCGCGATGCCGGCGCCGCCGCGGTGATGGCTGTTTCCGGTGGCGGCCAAAGCGCCCAGGGTCGCGCCGTGGAAGCCATTGGTGAAAGCGACCACGTTGTGTCGTCCGGTCGCCTTCCGCGCCAGCTTGATCGCAGCCTCCACCGTGTTCGCACCGGTCGGCCCGGGAAACTGAACCCGATAGTCAAGCCTGCGTGGCTTGAGCACCGTTGCCTCGAACTCAGCCAGGAAGGCTTCCTTGGCCTCGGTATACATGTCGAGGCCGTGCGCGATGCCGTCCCCCGCGATGTAGTCGATTAGGGCTGCTTTCAAGTCAGGGTCGTTGTGTCCGTAGTTGAGCGTCGAACAGCCGGCCAGGAAGTCGAGGTAGGTCCTTCCCGAGGCATCGCGCAACGTAGCGCCCTGCGCGCTTGTAAAGACGGTAGGAAAGCTGCGGCAATAGCTGCGCACTTCAGATTCCAGGCGCAGGAAAGTGTTTTTCGCTGGAGTGGGTTCTGGTGTGTCTTGATGTGGCATGGGGCCTCGTAATCTGTGTTGGGAAAGGCGGCGGCTCAGGCGCTTTGTGCCAAGCTTGGAAAGGGGCCGATGGTAATCATGAATTCGGCTTCGTGATCACCGTCAAAATCCGCCTCCGCGTCGAGCCACAGCTGCCGATTAAGCGGTGCATCGAGCGAATCCGCGATCGAACCAAATAGCCGCCAGGACGCTGTGTTGCTGGGCGTGATGGTGGCCCGCAGGCGCTTGACGTCGCGGCACGTCGGGCTCTCCAGGAGCCTCACGACCAGTCGCCCGGCAATGCCTCTGCCGCGCGCCTCGGGGCTGACGGCGACCTGCCAAACAAACAGGGTATCGGGCTCTCGCGGAGGGCGGTAGGCGGAGATCCAGCCAACAACCTTGTCCCCCTGCTCCGCGAGCATGCAGGTGTCGGCGAAGTGCGTGCATTGGAGAAAATTGCAGTAGAGCGAGTTGTCATCGAGCGAGGCACAAGAGGCGATCAGCTCCTGAACCGCCTTGCCATCCTCCAGGCGTGGGCGGCGAAAAACGGCCGGTTCTCTTTCCGGCTCGACTCTGATGCGTTCCTCCGTTGCGAGCAGCTGCATGGGGGGCGGCTCCTTTCGGTTAGCAGAGGCAATGACATTTCATTCATCGAACTAATCGTCAAGGCTGCCGGCGCGTTCTATAGGAGCGGAGACTCGATGCGAAATATACTTCGCAAGCAGAATCAAACAGTTATGGCTTAGACCCAGTACAGAAAAACATTTCTGGGGCAGAACGGTCAATTGATGGTCGAAGCGATTCGCTGCAGCTTCGCGTTAATAAATTCGACTATCGAAGTACAAAGGTATGGCGCCAGACCGGAAAACCTTCACGAAAGTTGGAAGGAGTCGGCGGTTGCGCTATGCCTGATCCTTCGGTCTGGATGGGAACAAGATGCCGGAAAGAAGCCAGCAGGCGCTGATCGCCCTTCGTCGAATTCTGCGCGCCACAGAGTTCAGCGCGCGCCGCCTGGCCAAGAACGCAGCGCTTACCAACTCGCAACTGATCGTGCTGCAGATCCTGGGGGAGGAAGGCGAAGCTACCGCCGGAGCCATTGCCAAGCGCACCGCGCTAAGCCAGGCGACTGTCACAACTCTGCTGGATCGCCTGGAGGCGCGGGCCCTCGTGCGTCGTCGCCGAGGCGATACCGACCGGCGACGCGTGTGGGTCGAGGTGACGGAGGAGGGGCGCGAAATGCTCGCGCAGCTACCCAGCAGTCTTCAGACGCTGTTTCAAAGTGAGTTCGATCAGCTTCCGGATTGGGAGCAGGCGTGGATCATCGCCGCCCTCGAAAGGGTGGCGACCATGCTGAAGGCGAATATGATCGATGCGGCGCCCATGCTGGAGATGGGCGAGATCGCTGCCGTTTCTCCCGTTCCGGAGGAGCCAAAGGAGGAACCTGCTTCAGGCAATCCTCTCGCGGAGCCGGCTCAGCCGTCGGGACGGTCAACCAGGGGCGCGTAGTAATCCGAGGGAAGGCCCGCTTCATTTCGGCCGGCTTCGTTGAAAAATGGCTTGAGGGGGCCGCGGAAACGCTCGCGCACAAGAGCTTGCCAGGTAGCAAGCGGCTCAAGCCCCCGCCGCTCGCAGAGCCACTGGAACCAGCGACGGCCGATGGTGACGTGACCTATTTCTTCTTCGTAGATGATCCGCAGAATGTCGGCAGATGCATTGTCCTCCACGCCTCGCAGTTTCTCGATCATGGCCGGCGTAACATCGAGCCCGCGGGCTTCCAGCACCATCGGCACCACCGCCAGCCGAGCCAGGAGATCGTCGGCGGTCGCTTCCGCCGCCTGCCAGAGCCCATCGTGAGCAGGCAGATCGCCATAGGCCGCCCCGAGATCCGACAACCGATTCGATAGAAGGTCAAAGTGCTTGGCTTCTTCGTCGGCCACCTGCACCCAGTCGTCATAGAAGTCGCGCGGCAGTTCCTCATGGGTGAAACGGGCGATGATGTCCCAGGCGAGGTCGATGGCGTTGAGCTCGATGTGAGCCAAGGCGTGCAACAGGGCGACACGTCCAGCGCTCGCACTGCCAATCTTGCGCCTCTTCACCTTGCTTGGTGGCAGGAGCTCTGGGCGGGCCGGTCTGGCCGGGCGGGGTGGCGGGGCGGCCTCGCCGATATGTGTGATGCGCAGCCCGCGCCAGTCGGAAGCTGCTGCCTGTGACCGGCGGACCTTCCTCTCGGGCTCAGGGACATCCAGAACCGCGAGAGCCGCGCCAACCAGGGAAAACTGCATCAGAGATCCTGTGCCGCCTTCAGGACCTCTTCCACGTGACCCGGCACCTTTACCTTGCGCCAGACTTGGCGAAGGGTGCCTTCCTCATCGATCAGGAAGGTGGAGCGCTCGATGCCCATGTATTTCCGGCCGTACATCGACTTCTCGACCCATGTCCCATAGGCCGCGCAAACCTCACCGTCCACATCGGACGCCAGGGTGAAGGGCAACTCATACTTGCGCTTGAAGTTGTCATGACGGCGCACGCTGTCCTTCGACACTCCTACGACGACAGCATCGACGGCGCTGAAGTCGGGCAGCGCATCGCGGAAGGCGCAGGCCTGGGCTGTACAGCCGGAAGTATCATCCTTGGGATAGAAGTAGAGCACCACCTTCTTTCCCCGTAGCTCCCTGAGAGAGAGGGTGCCCCCGCCATCGGTTGGCAGGGTGAAATCGGGGGCGACTTGGCCGGGTTCGACCGTCATTCTTCTCTCTCCTTCTCATCCCGTACATTGCGCAGCGTCTGTGCAGGAGCTGCTATCAGCGCCTCGTAACAGCCTCTCACAGCGGCTGCATTGGCTTGCAGGGTGCTCTCCAAGCGGTCGAAGTCAAGCATCCCCACCGCGCGCGCGAGGGCTTCACGCAAGCCAGGAGCGGCTTTCGCGGGATCGAAGCCTTCTCCGCTGGTCAGGCGCAGGTAGTTTTGTACCTGCCGCCACAGGCGCCCGGCCGAGCGCAGCATCTCGGCCTTGTCGGTCGGTAACAGGCCCGCAGCGGCAAGGTCTGCGAAAGCTGCATCGCTAGAGGACGCCAGGACCGCAGGCCGCTCCGCAGCGTGGCGAAGCTGCAGGTACTGCGCGATGAAATCCAGATCGTAGAGGCCGCCGGGCGTGTACTTGATGTCCCACAGGCTGGTGCCTGGATACTCCTTGGCGATACGGCGGCGCATGTCGTCCACGGCCAGCAGCAGTTGGTCCGGATCCCGCTCTAGCGACAGCACCTCGCAAAGCGTCTTCTCACAGCGTCGGACGAAGTTTGACTCGCCCGCGACCAGTCGGAAACGCGTCAAAGCCATCAACTCCCAGGTCCAGGCTTCCTCCTCGAGGTAGCGGCGGTAGCCCTTGAGCGACAGCGCGATTGGCCCGGAGGCGCCCGACGGCCTAAGGCGCGGATCCACCTCGTAGAGAGCACCTTCGCCTGTGGGCGCGGACAAGGCCGCGATCAGGCGCTGCGCCAGCCTGCCGAAGTAAAGACTGGCAGCAATCGGGCGCGGACCGTCTGATTCGTAGAGGGGATCGTCGCAGTCATAGACAAAGACCAGGTCCAGGTCAGAGGTGAGGGTCATCTCCCGGGCTCCGAGACGGCCGAGTGCCACAACGGCCAGCCCAGCCCCCGGGACGCGTCCATGTGCTTCCTGCATCTGCTGCTCCACGGCGGGCAGCAGCAGGGCAATCGCTGCGTCAGCCAGGTCTGAGAGAGCACGGGAAGCTTGGTTGGGCTCGATCGTGCCGCGCAGAATCTGAACGCCGACGCGGAACCGATAGTCCGCCGCCCAGCGACGGGCGGCATCCAGCTTGTCCTGAAAATCGCGGCAGTGGGCGAACTCTTCTTCCAGTTCCGCGCGCAGTTGTTCGGCGTCAGGCAGCGGTTCGTAGAAATCCGTATCGAGAACCGCGTCCAGCAGAATCGGCTGCCGGGCCAAGCGATCCGCAAGGGCAGGCGCGCTGCCCAGAATTTCGGCTAGCGTCTCTAGCAGGGCAGGGTTCTGGTAGAGCAGCGAGAATAGTTGAACCCCCGCTGGCAGACGTGACAGGAAGGTATCGAAGCGCCCCAGGGCGCTGTCAGGGTCGCTTCCCTTGCCGAGGGCTTGTAGCAGCGCCGGCATAAGCTCGGTCAGGATCTGCCGCGACCGCACGGAGCGCGTGGCCCGATAGCGACCGTGGTGCCAGGTTCGCACCAGATTGAAGACCCGCTCGCCATTCTTGAAGCCCAGGGTCTCAAGTGTGGCCAGCGTGCCCGGCTCCGGCTCGCCCCCCGTGAAGACAAGATTGCCCGGGCCGGCCAGGGAGGGTGCCTCTTCAAAGAGTTCCGCATAGGCTTCTTCCACGGCCCGCAAATGCCTTAGCAGTACCTGCCGAAAGGCTGCCGGATCTTCAAAACCCATGAACTGGGCGATCGCCCTGATGCCTTCCGGTGTATCGGGCAGGCTGTGGGTCTGCTGGTCGTCCACCATCTGCAAACGGTGTTCGAGGGTGCGAAGAAAGCTATAGGCTGCCTGCAGAGCCTCTGCTTCCTCCGGGGTTATGCGCTCGGCAGCGAGCAGTGCAGAGAGGGCGTCCAGCGTTCGCGGCTCACGCAGCCCGAAGTCGCGCCCGCCAAAGATAAGTTGCTGCGTCTGAGCAAAAAACTCGATCTCCCGAATTCCTCCGCGACCCAGCTTGATGTTGTGACCTTCAACCGCGACATCCTTCCCACCCTTGTGCGCCTGGATCTGGCGCTTGATGGAGTGGATATCCTGGATCGCCCAGAAATCCAGATGCTTGCGCCAGATGAAGGGAGTCAATTCTTCGAGAAACTCCTCCCCAGCTTTCCGATCACCCGCCACTGCCCGGGCCTTGATCATGGCGGCGCGCTCCCAGTTCTGTCCCTGCGACTCGTAGTAGGTGAGAGCCGCCGAAAGGGAGAGGCAAAGGGGCGTGGCGCCGGGATCCGGGCGCAGCCGCAGGTCGGTGCGGAAGACATAACCGTCGGAGGTCCGCTCATCGATCATCCGCACCAGGTCTCGAGTGAGGCGCACCATGCCTTCCTGCACGCCTCGAGTATGGCGGTAGTCGATCTTCCGCGACTGATAGAGCGGGATGATATCGATGTCGGAGGAGTAGTTGAGTTCTCGAGCTCCGTACTTGCCCATCCCTATAACTGCGTAGCCGCAGTCTTTCAGCGGGTCTGCGGGATTTGTCAGCACGAGGTCGCCGCGTTCATGGGCGGCTAGCAGGAGGTGAGCGAGGGCAGCGTCCAGACTTGCATCTGCAAGCTCGGATAGTGCCGCCGTTACCTGCAAGAGTGGCCACTGTCCGCTGATGTCGGCAAGGGCGATGACCAGAGCCGCGCGACGTTTGGCCTGCCGCAGCGCGGTCTCGACCTCAGCCTTCGTTTTATTGGTCAACTTGGGATCGCGACAGGTGGCGAGGATCTCGGCAAAGCAGCTATCAACGCTTTTGGCGGCCAACTCCATCAAGAAGAGCGGCTCGACCAGAAGGCAATGCGCGAGGAAGGGGGAGTGTCCAAATAAGGACTCAAGCAGATGCTTGCCTTTTGGGGTCTCAGTCAGCTCCCTTAACGGTTGCTGCTGATCCTTGTCGAGGCGTGCGAGGCGTTCCCGCCAGTTGGCGCGGCCACTCGCGATCCTTTCCGCGGCTCTGGATGGTGGCAGACTGTCGGGGGTAGGCAGATAATCAGGTTGCATCGAAAGCGCCCGCGGTGGAAGGGATGAGACTGCGCGAGCTCGCTTTCCCCGGTCAAGTGGTTGGCGATGCGCGCGAAGCTGAGCGGCGGATGCCGTGACGGTAGGGTCGACTTATGAGTTACCGCGGCACGGGACGTTTTTTCTTGGAGGCGCTGGGGGCCTTGGCGGCAATCCTGGTGATTGCTCTGCTCGTTCTTTTCTGGCGCCTGACCTCCGAACCGGTACCCATGGGTTTTCTAACACCCTATATTGAACGGGCTTTTGCCGGTGAGGGCATCACCGTTTCCATCGGCAGCACGGCATTGATATGGGACGGAAATAATCAAGAAGTTCAAATAGAAGCTCGAGATTGGCGCCTGCGCGGGCCGGAGGGCCGACCGCTTGCTTTCTTACCACGCGCCGAACTTTCGCTCAGTCTGGATGCTCTGAGGCATGGGACGTTGGGCGCCACCCGTATCGAGCTTGATCGGGCGCGTCTGCGAGTCCTGCGTGATGAGGAAGGGCGCTTTTCCTTTGTCGACCGAGCCGATGAGGAGGAAGGCGCTCCTGATCTGTCGGCTGTTGCGGAGCGGGTGCTGGCGCAGCTGCTGTCCCCAGCCGATCCCTCCAGGCCAATCTCCTATCTTCGCGAGATCGACATTCGCAACGCACGCCTCTTGCTCGATGACAGGCGCGTGGACCGCAAGGTGGAGGTGCGGGAAGCTGGTTTGTTGATCTGGCGCGACACTCATGGCGTCAGTGGACGGATCGACGGACGAGCGCAGCTCGGAGAGGCGCAAGCGCGGCTCAGGGCCGGGCTGCACTATGACGCCGACCGCGAAGTGGTCGAGGGGCAGCTGGATTTCGGCGAGCTCTATGCTGCTGACCTCGCCCCCTGGTCCGGGCTTCCGGAGCTGGCCGGCGTCGCGATCAGCCTGGAAGGACAAGCGACCTTTGATCTGCCGGTAAACGGCGAGCTGCCTGTTGGTGAGTTTCGGCTGGAAGGCCAGCCGGGCCGAATAGAGCTCCCCGATGTTTTCGCTCAGCCATTCGAAGTATTGGCGCTCTCACTGGAAGGAGCTTTGGACGGTCCCGCACAAAGCCTCCAGATCTCGGCGGGCGAGATTCGGCTCGGCAATGAAATCGATCCCGGTCCTGTTCTGGAACTGGCGGGTGCGGTGGAGCGGCGGGATCAAGGCGTGGATCTTGCGGTAGAGGCAAACACCAGGAACGTTCTGGTCTCTGATCTCGAACTCTACTGGCCCACGGTGGCCGATGCCGGATCAAGAGCCTGGGTGATCGAGAACATCAGAGCCGGAAGTGCCCCAAGCGGGGAAGTAAAAGCGCGGGTAACCCTTCCCTATGATATGGCAAGGGAGCCAATCATTCATGAACTTACCGGCGGCTTTACCTTCCAGGACCTAGAGGTTCATTACCTGCGCCCGCTGCCGCCGGTGACCGGCGTGCAGGGGCAGGCAACGTTCGACGCCGATGCCTTTCATTTCACCGTGGAAGAGGGCGCTCTCGAGGCGCTCGAGGTACAGCAGGGCGATATCCATATTTTGGGTCTGCAGGATCCCGACCAGTTCCTGACCGTCGACCTGGATGCTTCTTCGCCCCTTCCCCTCGTGCTGGAGGTGCTGGAGCACCCGCGCCTCAATCTCTTGGAGGATTTCGGTTTCCGTTCAGCGGGCTCCGGCGGCCGCGCCGAGGCGAATGCTCGCTTCATGGTGCCGCTGGAACGCGAGGTGACGGAGGAGGATATCGAGATTGGTGTCGACGCGACCCTGCGTGACGTGGTTTTGCGATCGGCGGTATTGGGGCAGGATCTGACAGGCGGACAGCTTGGCTTGAGCCTGACCCACGAAGGTATGCAGGTAAATGGCAGCGCTCTTTTGGGTGATGTCGAGATCCAGGATCTGGAGTGGAGTGAAGCCTTCAAGGCCGCGAACCAGTCCACCCGGGTAAGCGCCTACTTGCCGCATCTCGATGAGACAGGTCGGGCACAACTGAATGTCGATCTCGCTCCCTATCTGCTGGGTCCGGTCAGCGGTCAGATCAACCTGGTGTCAGGAGCTCCGGGCGCCGCCACCTTGGGACTTTCTTTGAACCTGAACCAGGCGGAGCTGAATTTGAAGGAGATTGGCTGGAGAAAAGCCTCAGGCCTCCCCGGCGAGCTCAGCGGCCAGGTGCTACTTCGCAATGATCGCCCCGTATCGATGACCGACTTCCACCTAAACGCCGAAGACCTCCTGCTGTCAGAGGGACAAATCGAATTCGACGGCGAGGGAGATCCCAGTCGTTTGCAGTTCGCCAGCGCTGCCTTCGGCGAAAACCAATTGCAACAGCTCTCAATCAACCTGCTACCCGAGGGGGGAAGCGAGATAGAGATCGGCGGCGGGCGGTTGGACCTAGAGGCCTTTCTAGAAGGTGAGGGCGAGCAGGAAGCGGAAGAGGCAGGGGATGGCGTAGCCCAGAGCAGGGGCCGACTGAAGATCCAGGCGCCGCACCTGTCAGAGCTTCGCTTTGGAGATAACCGCTACCTGCGAACCGTTGAGCTTCGTCTTTTGAAAGAAGGCGATCACTGGCAGGAGATGGTGTTGCGTGGCGAGGTTCCGCGCCACCTCTGGCGCTACAGAGGCGTCTATGACGAGGCCGACGAGCAGACGGTAAGTAAGCGGGTATCCCTGCTTTACGGCCGCGCGGCCGACCGCCCTGGCTACGCGCTCAATCTCGAGGCTGACGATCTGGGCGCCTTTCTCAGAGCCGTCGATCTCTTCGACATGGTTGAAGGCGGCGAATTGCAGGTAGTGGGCACCAGCCCCGGGCCGCTTCCCCAAGCGCCTATGGACTTCGAAGTTTGGGCCGCCGACTATAGCTTGGTGGAAGCGCCCGCGATGGCGCGCCTGCTGACGATAGCCTCCTTATCGGGCCTCGGTAATGTTCTGGCCGGGGAGGGAATTGCTTTTCAGCGCCTGACGGGCAACGTCCAGCTTGCCGACGGCCGTTTGAGCAGCGATCTGGTGCGCGCCTTCGGACCTTCCCTGGGAATCACCGCTCGGGGGCATCTTGACCTGGAAGGTTCTGATTCGGATGTACGAGGAACGCTGGTGCCTGCCTACTCGATCAATCGCGTGCTGGGCGCCATCCCCTTGCTGGGATTTCTTCTGACGGGTGGAGAAGGCGAGGGTGTCTTGGGGGTCACCTATGCACTTTCCGGCCCGATCGATGACCCTCAGTTTTCCGTCAATCCGCTGTCGGTGCTTGCCCCCGGGTTCCTGCGTAGTCTCTTCAACCTGCCGGCGGGAGATTCCCCGGTTGAACCACCCTCCGTCTTCCCCCCGGACGCGATGCGGGGGCAATGAGCCAAGCTGGTTACGCCTTCACTCTGAACCACGCATCCAGAGTGAAGGCGTTGCGGAGCTAGTTGATGAGTGGGACGAAGCTGGCGGGGGCCGGTTCGCGCTCGATGAAATTGTTGCGCTGGACTTCGTAGACCGCCAGCCCCCTGTCCACCGTGCCGTCAGGGCGCAGCCGGAAGAGGCCGTCGACTCCGGCGAAACCGTCACCGTCCTGCAGGGCTTCAGCTGAGAAAATCCTGTCATTGTCGTCGTCTCGGGCATCCTGGGCGATAACGGCGGCCATCGCCGTCGAGTCATACGCGATTGCAGCGATCCGCGGCGGCTTTTCGCCGTAGACAGACTCATAGCGCTCCTGAAAGCGCTCCCAGGAATTGCGGTTAGGCGCTGCGAACCAGCCGCCCATAAGGGAGGGTTCGGTAGAGATGGAGAGGTCCTCCCACAAGCGTGTTCCCAGATACTGCACCTGATTTGGGCTGACGTTGTGATAGGCGAGCTGTGCCGCCAGGGACAGCAACTCCCGGCGCCCAGCGGGCACCATCACCGCATCGTACATGCCGCCGCTGCCCCGGCTCACGCCGCCGCGCTGCGCGAACTCGCGCACTGGTTCAGAAAAGTCAGGGGATCGCGGATTGTAAGATACGGTCTCGACCAATTCTCCCCCATATCGCTGGGTGGCTTCGTAAAGGGCAGTCCTGACGGCGTCACCGTAAGGAGTCTGCGGCATCAGCAGCCCCACGCGGCGAATGCCGCTTCGCGCTGCATAGTCGATCACCCGATCGACCTCTGCATGGGGCGTCAGGCCCATGACATAAACCCCCGGCTGAGCCAGGGAGCGGTCGTTGGAGAAGGCAAGCACCGGAACGCCAGCGCCCACGGCACCGGATGAAACGGCACGGACATCATCGGCGAAGAGAGGGCCGAGGATGAGGTCAGCTCCTTCTTCCACGGCATCTTGAAAGGCAGCTACCGCTGACGGGCCACCAGAACCGGTATCCTTCACGGAGAGGGCAAAGTCGTCATCGGCCAGGTCGAAGAGAGCCATCTGGGACGCATTGGCCAGTGCTTGCCCTACTTGAGCATGTTGGCCGCTCAGAGGAGCCAGAAGCGCCACCCGCGTACGACCATCGTCATAGAAGCTGCGCGCTTCCTCCTCTGGGGTTAGCACCTCCTGCGGCCGTTGCGCCTCTGCGGCCTCACGCGTAGCTTGCGAGCCTCCGCAGGCTGACAGCAGGAGGAGGAGAGAAGCGGCGAAGACGCTTCCGGCGATCCGTGAGGGTATCATCGGCGGCTCCTTGTTAGGACTGAACGGCACGGCGCTAAAGGAATAGGAATCTGACGATCAAAGCACTCAATCAGCCATTGGGGCAGCAGCTTTATCTGGTCTCTACTCCCATTGGCAATCTTGCGGATATCACGCTGCGAGCGCTGGATGTGCTGAGGCGAGCGGATCTCGTGGCATGCGAAGACACGCGCGTGACCAAACGTTTGTTGAGCAGTCATAGTATTGAACGACCCTTGATCGCTTATCATGACCACAACGCTGAACGTGTCAGACCCAGACTGATCAACGCCTTGCAGGAAGGCAAGTCTGTGGCGCTGACCAGCGATGCCGGCACACCTCTCGTGTCAGACCCCGGGTATAAACTCGTTCAAGCCGTTTTGGATGCAGGTATCGCGGTAACTTCTGTCCCGGGAGCATCCGCGCTGCTTGCATCGCTTGCAGTCGCGGGCCTGCCGACCGATCGTTTCTTCTTCGGCGGCTTTCTTCCTTCCAAGCAGGCGGCGCGGCGCAAGGTTTTGGCAGAACTGCATGCCGTTCCCGGAACACTGATCTTTTATGAGTCGCCCAAGCGCCTGGACGCCACTCTTGCCGACATGGCCACTGTTTTGGGAGGCGAGCGGCCAGCAGCTGTTGCCCGTGAGTTGACCAAACTTCATGAGGAGGTGCGACGGGCTCCGTTGCGGGCGCTGGCTGACTTCTATGCCGCGAGCGACCCGCCGCGCGGCGAACTGGTGATCCTGCTGGGGCCGCAGCCGGTGGAAGTGCGGCAGGAGGACGCGGAAGCCACGATGGACAGGCGCCTCTTGGCGCTATTGGGCGAGCAGAGCGTGAGGGATGCAGTCGATCAGGTGGCGGCGGAGACCGGCTTGCCACGACGAAAAGTATACAAGCGGGCTCTTGCGCTCGATCGAGGGGGTGAGGATGAGGGTGAGAGATGAAGACCGATGCCCTGTCTCGCCGGGCCGCCTTTCTGCGGGGGAAGCGGGCTGAGCGTCTGGCGGCTTGGTGGCTCCGACTTCACGGCTACAGAATCCTGGCCACCGGTTGGCAAAGCCGGCTTGGCGAAATCGATCTGATCGCCGCTCGTGGCGACTTGGTCGCCTTCGTAGAGGTGAAGCGTCGTGACGATCTGGAGGTGGGGCTCCGCGCCATTTCCCTGCGGCAACGGGAGCGTATCGCGCGCGCTGCCCGCCTCTATATGCAGGAGCATCCTGAGCTTGAGGGGCGCAGTTTTCGCTTCGATGCGCTGGTTCTTTCGCCCCGGCGGATGCCGCGCTACGTGGTAGACGCCTGGCGCGCGGGCCGCTAGTGATGCGCGTGGCAGTTGACCGCTTCATCCAAGCGCGGAAACTTCCAGTGGAATGCGAGCTGTTCACGGTTGAGCTGGGGGCTCTCCTCCAGTGCGTCGTGGCCTGCTCCAGGTAGAGCGGAGCCAACAGTGACTATGCTAGGCGACCAAAGTCGAGAGGAGATCGCGAGGCTGCTTCGTGCGGCCGGGCAGCAGCCTGACGAGAAGCTGGACCTTGCTCGTACCGCCGTTCTGCTTGCGGCTCTGGAAAAGGCACACGAGCCCCTGGAGCGATACTTTCATCACCTATCTCTCCTGGAGCGAGATGCCGCGGAGCTTGTAGAGCGGCATGGAGGCATCGACACCCTCGACGAGAGGGTCACCCTCATCAACTCTCTGCTTTACGACCGCTATGGGTACGATGGTGATCATGAGAGCTATGACGACCTTCAGAATGCCGATCTGATGCGCGTGATCGATCGGCGCCGAGGGCTGCCGGTCGCTTTGGGAATTCTGTATCTGCAGATCGCGCGCAGCCAACACTGGCCCGCCGAGGGATTGGCCTTCCCCGGACACTTCTTGATTCGGATGGAATGTGGCGCGGAGCGAGCAATTCTGGATCCCTTCAACAAGGGTCAGAGGCGCCACCCCTCGGAGCTGCGCGAGCTTCTAAAGGCAATGGTAGGCGTCGACGCAGAGCTAAGCCCGGACCACTATGCGCCTGCAAGCGGGCGAGACGTGCTCCTCCGGCTACAGAACAATCGAAAACTCCGGCTGCTTCGCGAGCACCAGGGTGAAACCGCCCTCACGGTCGTTGAAGGGATGCTAATGATTGCCCCGGACACGCCGACGCTATGGCGTGAGTCGGCGCTACTCCACCTGCACCATGAGAACATACGCTCCGCCATATCGGCACTGGAGCAGTTCTTGAAGTTGGCGCAGGATGACCGGCGCCGAGCCGAGGTGCAGCAGCTCTTACAACGTTTGCGTCGTCGTATGAACTGAGTCCCGGCCGTGCCATCCTGTTCGCCGACCGTCTGTCGCTAAAGAGGTAGATCCATGAGCCTAGCCGTCGCCATTCAGATGGATCCGATCGAAACCATCGATATCAATGCTGACAGTACCTTTGCGCTGGCACTGGAAGCGCAGGCGCGTGGGCACGCCTTGTTTCACTACCAACCGCAGAACCTGGCATTCCGGGATGGCCGGCTTTTCGCCCGGGCCCGTGCGCTTCGCGTGCAGCGCAAGCTCGGCGATCATGCGGACCTGGGGGCGCCGGAACTATTGGATTTGGGGGGATTGGATGTCGTGCTCATGCGCCAGGACCCTCCCTTTGACATGGCCTATATCACGGCGACACACCTGCTCGAGCAGATTCATCCGGAAACACTGGTCGTCAACGACCCAAGAGAGGTCCGTAACGCTCCGGAGAAGTTGTTCGTCACCAATTTTCCAGATCTCATGCCACCCACGCTGATTACCAGCGATCGGCACGAGATATTGGATTTCCGGGCTCAGCACGAGGATATCATCGTCAAGCCGCTGTTCGGGAACGGTGGCGCCGGGGTCTTCCATATCAAGCCGGAGGATGAAAACCTCAGCGCGCTGCTAGAACTCTTCACGCAGCTCTACCGTGAGCCCATCATCGTGCAGCGCTACGTTCCAGAGGTTCGTCAGGGTGACAAGCGCATCATCCTCGTGGATGGCAAGGCCATGGGAGCCATCAATCGCATTCCGGCAGAAGGCGAGGCGCGTTCAAACATGCACGTGGGTGGCAAGGCTGTTCCCTGCGAATTGAGCGACCGGGATCGAGAAATCTGCGAGGCGCTCGGCCCGGCTTTGCAGGAGCGAGGGCTGATCTTCGTCGGAATTGATGTGATCGGTCGCTACCTGACCGAAATCAATGTGACATCCCCCACAGGCCTGCAGGAGATCGAGCGCTTTGACGGGACCAATCTCGCGGGTGCGATTTGGGACTGCATCGAAGAACGGGTAGATACTCGACCGAGCCGTCAGCTACCGGAATAGCACAGGCCAGCCGCGGCGGACGGGAGAAAGAAGCGAGTTCCCCTCTCCTCTTCTATGGCACTAGACCAAAGGGCAAGCGCCGAGCAGGCCCCGGGCCCGACGAAAAAGGGGCATAACCCTATGGCTTCTTCTCCTTTAACGAGAAAGATGCCTAGTTTGGTCGGTGGGAAGAAGTGAGGGGCGGGGGCAATGATCGCCCGGGTAGCAACAGTCGCCTTTCAAGGCATAGAGGTGGTCGAGGTCGATGTTCAGGTGCGTGTCAGTAGCGGCTTGGCCAACTTCCTGATTGTCGGCTTGCCTGACAAGGCGGTGGCGGAGAGCCGGGAGCGGGTGAGCGCGGCACTCGCCTCACTTGGGCTGTCACTGCCGCAAAAGCGTATCGTCGTAAACCTTGCGCCGGCGGATCTGGCCAAGGAAGGAAGCCACTTCGATTTGCCCATCGCCATCGCGCTGCTCGCTGCTATGGGGGTGCTGCCGGCAGAAGAAGCTGCAAGCTACCTCGCCTTGGGGGAGCTTTCTCTGGATGGGCGCGTCAACGCCGTGTCGGGGGTGCTGCCCGCTGCTCTTCATGCTGCTGCGAGCCACCGCACTCTGGTTTGTCCGGCAGAGCAAGGCGGTGAGGCGGCCTGGGCGCAAGGAATCGAAATCTTGGTGCCGCCGCACGTGCTGGCCCTGGTCAACCATGTGCGCGGCAGCCAGGTCCTGACACCGCCGGAGCCTGCGATCGCTGACCTAAGCCCTGATCTTATCGACCTCGCCGATATCAAGGGGCAGGAGACGGCCAAGCGGGCCGTGGAGATCGCGGCGGCAGGCTCGCACAATCTTCTGATGACCGGCCCGCCTGGCAGCGGCAAATCGATGCTGGCGGCACGACTGCCGAGCCTGCTGCCGCCCCTCAGTCCGGCCGAGGCGCTCGAGGTTTCGATGATCCACTCGGTCGCCGGCACGCTGGAGGGAGGTCGCCTCCTCCGGCGGCGCCCTTTTCGGGATCCGCATCATTCGGCCTCCCTCCCGTCTTTGGTCGGGGGCGGACACAAAGTGAAGCCGGGCGAGATCTCTCTGGCGCATCATGGCGTGCTCTTTCTTGATGAGTTGCCGGAGTTTGCGCGAGCGACCTTGGAAGCCCTGCGCCAGCCCCTTGAAACCGGCCGAGTATCGATCGCGCGTGCGAATGCGCACGTTACCTATCCGGCTCGGGTCCAGCTGGTAGCGGCCATGAATCCTTGCCGCTGCGGGCACCTGGATGATCCCGGACGCGCCTGTGGACGCGCCCCGCGCTGCGCGATCGATTACCAGGCCAAGATCTCGGGCCCTCTGTTTGACCGGATCGACCTCCATGTGGATGTTCCCGCAGTTTCGGTTGCGGATCTGAGCCTTCCAGCCGCCGGTGAGCCCACAGCAACGGTTGCCGAACGTGTAGCCGCCGCTCGGCGGATACAGGAACGGCGCTACGAGCATCTGCCCGAAGACCAGCGGCCGCGCTCCAACGCCGAACTCGCCGGGAGACTGCTCGAGGAGCTTGTCCAGCTAGATGCGGAGGCACGTCGTCTGCTCGCGGACGCTGCCGACAAGCTCGGTCTGACCGCGCGGAGCTATCACCGGGTTCTTCGCGTTGCCCGCACGCTGGCTGACCTCGCGAGCGAAGAACGCGTGACACGCCTACATCTTGCGGAAGCGCTCAGCTATCGGCGACTGGTCGGGCGAGCGTGAGCTGACCCTTGCGCCGAGCAGTGGAAATGCGTTGATTACTCTGATTCGGAGAAGCGAGGCGCGACGGTTTGGTTTCAGGATCCTTTGATCTTGCCAGCGGCAGTTAGTTCCCATTCCCCCAGCCGCTAGACTACCCTTCCGCTGTTCATCGAGGAGGGTCAAGTTGTTCCAACTCAACCGGCATTCCGACTATCGCAAGAATCTCGATCCCGTGGATGCCACATCCCTGGGCATGGCTGCAGCCGAGGATGCTGAAGCCTATCTCGCCTGGCGCGGGAATGCGGCGCCCACTCCTTTGCGCAGCCTGCCAGCCCTGGCAACCGAACTCGATCTGGGCGCTATTCACGTGAAGGACGAGGGATCTCGGTTGGGCTTGGGCAGCTTCAAGGCACTGGGTGGTTCCTATGCTGTCGTCCGGCTCGTGCTGGAGGAAGCTTCGCGCCAACTTGGCCGCAATGTTGCAATGAACGAGTTGCACTCGCCGGAGGTTCGCGCCATTGCTGGCGAGATGACGGTGGCCTGCGCGACAGATGGCAATCATGGGCGTTCCGTCGCACAGGGGGCGCAGTTGGTGGGCGCAAAATCTGCCATCTTCGTTCACGCTGGGGTAAGCGAGGAGCGCGTGGGCGCTATCGCGCGCTTTGGGGCCCTGATGGTTCGGGTCAAGGGCACCTATGATGACTCTGTCGCCGAGGCAGCGCGCGTGGCGAGCGAGAAGGGGTGGACCGTCGTCTCCGATACCTCTTGGCCGGGCTATGAACGTGTCCCCGCTCTCGTCATGCGGGGCTACACGGTCATGGTGCGGGAGGCTTTGCGCCAGCTTCCCGCTCCGCCCACCCATGTGTTCGTTCAGGCGGGAGTGGGAGGCGTGGCGGCGGCCGTGGGCGGCCATCTCAGTCTTGTCCTTGGCGCGGCGCGGCCGACTTTTGTTGTGGTCGATCCGGCGCGCGCTGCCTGCCTTTTTGAGAGCGCGCGGGCGGGCAGGGCGGTGAAGGTGGAGCATGGAAAGCCGACGGTCATGGCAATGCTGGAATGCTACGAGCCCTCCTTGATTGCGTGGCGTGTGCTGTACCGGGTGGCGGATGCCTTCATGACGGTCGAGGAGGAGGATGCGATCGACGCAATGAACCGCCTCGCACGACCCCAGGGCAAGGATCCTGCAATTGCTGCCGGCGAAAGCGGCGGAGCCGGACTTGCTGGGGTACTTCGTGCTGCCGCAGATCCCGAGATTCGGGAGGCTTTGGATCTGAGTGAACTATCTCGCGTATTTGTCATCAACACTGAAGGCCCGACCGATGCGGCACGCTACCACCAGTTGGTCGGGATGAGGCCGGAGGGGGTGATCGGGGCTGGCGACCTGGCCGGAGCATGATGCACTTTCCTGTTGCGCCGCGTGCTGCCCCGAGGCCTTCTCCCGAAGGGCATCCAGCAACCTCAGAGCGGCTAGAAGGAGAAGCCGGCGCATGATGGTCGAAACCTGGTTGGCTTTTACAGTTGCCGCCGCGGTTCTGGTCGCTGTTCCCGGACCAACTGTGATGCTGGTGATTGGTTACGCCCTCTCCCGCGGTGTTGGGGCCGTGAGCTGGTGCGCTGCGGGCGTAGCCTTGGGCGACTTCGTTGCGATGACCGCTTCCCTGCTCGGCGTCGGAGCCCTTCTGGCGGCTTCGGCAACCGCCTTTTCGCTCGTGAAATGGGCTGGCGCACTCTATCTGGTCTGGCTCGGCATCCGTTTGTGGCGAGCGCCGGCAGCTCCGGTGGATCAGGAAGCGGCAACTCAGCTGCGGGGCTACAGAATCATGCTCCACTGCTTTGCGGTGACAGCCCTGAACCCTAAGTCGATCGTCTTCTTCGTTGCCTTTCTGCCGCAGTTCGTCACGCCGGCGGCACCCCTGCTTCCCCAGCTGGCAATACTGGAAGCGACCTTTCTGACGCTGGCGACCCTAAATGTCCTTGTCTATGCGTTACTCGCCGCTCGATTGCGCAAGCGCCTGCGGAGGCCCCGAGCGGTCAAGACGATGAACCGCCTGGGCGGCGGCGTGATGATTAGCGCTGGACTACTTGCGGCGGCGCTGCGCCGAAGCGCTGCTTAGCTCAAACCGCTCAGGATCTGAACTCCTGTCCAAATCTGGCGTTACCTCATAGGCGTTGGTCAGCTGACTTTAAGTCATGTACATGGGGTAGGATCTGAAAATCGTGGTTGATTCGGCAACGATCTATTCCATCCGTCTGGGCTACGGAAGGTCTCCTCATCAACGTCCGCCATCGAGCCCAGATGAGCTGCTAGCCACGCTTCAGGGGGCCGAAAAGCCTGCATCTGCCGTCGATATGCAAGACGCTCGGGAAGTTCATCTACGCATCGCTGAACTGGGGCGGAAGCGTAGGGATGGAGACGAAAAGGCGGAAAAGGAGCGGAAGGAGGTCGTTCAGCAGGCAAGAAGGCGTGTCGATCGCGAAACCCTGCGGCGCTTTGCGCGGGCTGTCGATGACCCTGCTGGCTTCGGGGAGCGGCTTGTCCAATTCTGGTCAGATCATTTCACGGTCAATGCTGGCAACGCCTATCAGCAGCTGATGACCGTCGCGTTCGTTGACGAAGCTATTCGCCCGCATATCCGCTCCCGTTTCGCTGATTTGATGTTCGCAGCGGAGACTCATCCCCGCATGGTGACTTATCTGGATCAGAGCAGTTCGATTGGACCCAACTCGAGCCACGCGAAGAAGCACCGGCGACGCCGGAAGTTCGGGCTAAACGAGAACTTCGCGCGCGAGATGCTTGAACTTCACAGCTTGGGTGTAGGGGCCGACTACAGCCAGACGGATGTGCGACAGCTGGCTGAGCTGCTGACGGGGCTTTCCTACAGCCCGCGGGATACGAAAGTTTTCCGCCCGGTCCGCGCCGAACCCGGAGCCGAGGAGGTCTTGGGCCGCAGTTACGGGGGCAAAAAGCCTAGCCTGGATGATATCCGGGCCGTCATCACGGATCTCGCGCGACATCCGGCCACAGCGCGCCACCTGGCGCGCAAGCTCGCCGTTCATTTCGTTTCCGACCGGCCACCTGCGGAATTGGTAGACCGTTTGGTGGTAATCTACAGGGAAACCGACGGCGACCTGAATGCGCTTGCAGCGGAACTCGCACGAGCGCCTGAGCTCGCCTCGCATTTTCGGCAGAAGGCGCGGCAGCCTTTCGATTTCCTTGTTGCTTCCCTGCGCGCTCTTGGGGTGACGGGGGCAGAGATCATGGCGCTTGAACGCAAGGAGTTGCGAGGTTGGTTGACCTCTCCAATGACCAAGATGGGCCAGACTTGGGGGAGGCCTCCTGGGCCCGACGGCTGGCCGGAGGAGGCCGAAGCCTGGATAACGGCTCAGGGTCTGGCGGCGCGGGTCGAATGGGCGATGCGCGTGCCAAGAAAGCTTTGTGACGACCTTCCGGATCCACGACATCTGCTGGAGACGGCCCTTGCAGATACGGCATCTGAGCCCCTGAAATGGGCAGTGCCGCGGGCTGAATCGCGCCGTGAAGGCGTGGCCATCCTATTGGCTTCGGCTGATTTCAACCGGAGATGACGTAATGCTCAGTCGGCGACTGTTCCTCAAGAGCGCTGCGGTGACGGGCTGTCTGGCAGCGGGAGGATCCCTTGTCTCGCCAATCGCCTTCGCCAGCGCACCCGGCAAGAACCGACTTGTCGTGATCATCCTGCGTGGAGCGATGGACGGCCTGGACGTCTTTCAGCCCTATGGGGACCCAAACTTGCGCAAGCTGCGAACCTCCATATCTGTGGGGCCCGAGGGGGGGGCACATGATCTCGACGGTTTCTACGCACTGCATCCAAATCTGGCGTCTCTGCTGCCCTTGTGGCGGGCAGGCGAGCTGGGCTTTGTGCCTGCCGTCTCCACGCCTTACAGAGACAAGCGGAGTCACTTCGACGGGCAGGATCTTCTAGAGGCAGGCACCGGAACGGATTTGCCGGTGAGGCAACAGCGCGACGGCTGGTTGAATCGCCTGCTCCGCAACCTGCCAGGCGCCGAGTCGGAAACCGCCTACGCGGTTGGCACGGAGTATATGAGCATCTTGGCGGGCACTGCTCCTGCTAAGAGCTGGGCGCCTTCCATCAAACTTCAGCTCTCGCCACAGGCGCAACGGCTTCTGCAACATGTCTACCATGACGACCCGCTGTTCCGGGCGGAGGGCCAGGAGGCGATGGAAATCGCAGCAGAAGGGCTGAACCGGCCCCAGGAGGAGAAGGGGCCTACGCGGCAAACGCGGGCCATCGCCCGTTTTGCCGCCGACCGCCTCAACGGGCAGACGCGTATCGCGACCTTCTCCTTGAATGGTTGGGATAGCCACGTCCGCCAGGTCAAGTCGTTGCAGAAGGCGCTGGACAACCTTTCGGCTGCGATCCTGACCCTTCGCGAACAACTTGGACCCAACTGGGCACACACCACTGTACTTGCCATGACGGAGTTTGGGCGCACCGTTAGAGAGAATGGCGCCGGCGGCACCGATCATGGGACAGGCAGCGCCCTGCTTCTGGCCGGCGGTGCCGTGCGTGGCGGGCGCGCCCTCGGGGACTGGCCTGGATTGGATGAAAGCGATCTTTACGCGGGGCGAGACCTCATGCCGCTCGCCGACATCCGACGCTATGCTGCGTGGGTCCTGCGAAGCCTCTATGACACGCCGGGGGACCTGCTGGAGACTGCCATTTTCCCGGGACTGGACATGGGCGACGACCCACGCCTGCTTGCCTGAGGATGGCGGTGCATTGGCGAGGGTCGCAGCTCGACCGGAACCCGGGGCGGCAACGTTAGGGTCAGCCCAAGCTTGGTGCTTGCGTCTGCTCTACGACAAGCAGGCGGCTTCGGTTTCAGAGAGTTGATTCTCTTCTAGCCAAACGTCCGTTTCATCGGATCCGCCCTGGCGCAGCGCGTCCATCACGGATGTCGACGGATCTGTGTTCAAGGTCATGCCATTGTCGCGCATGCGGGCGTAGTTGGCATCGATCCGCTGCTCCACGCCACTCCAGGATGCTTCGCTGACTTGCTCCGCTGCCTGCAAAAGAATCGCCTGCTGGTTCCCATCGAGGCTGTTCCAAGCATCTAGGTTGATGATCGTATAGCTGAGCGGGATAGAATAGCTGACCGCCGTGAAGTGGGGCAGGTGGTCCCAGAGGTTTCGGCCCGCGCCGCCGTCACCGGAGGTAAGAACCGCGTTCACCTCGCCAGCCGCCAATTTCTCCGATAAATCAGAGTAGGGCAGATGAACGCTTTCTGCGCCCAGCCGCTCGAACACCGACTTGCTGGTTTCGTCGTACGTCCGGATCTTGAGCTGTTCCAGATCTGCTGCGCTCTCCAGCGACTCAACCGACCAGATACCGGAAGGGGGCCATGGCGTGACGTAGAGCAGGCGCGCATTCAGTTGCTGCGCGCGTTCCTCGAGCGCGGGTTTGGCGCAGGTGTAAATCGCTCGTGCCTCAGCGAAGTCCCGCGCGGCGAATGGAAGCGAAGACAGCAGAAACAGGGAATCGCGCGCTCCCAGTATGCCACCGAAGAGGGTGCCCATCTGGGCCTCGCCATTGGTAATGGCATCGACCTGATCCACGCCTTTAAAGGGATTATCGCCTTCCTGCAGGGTCTCGATAAGCAGGGACCCTTCTGACAGTTCTTCTACCTGTTCCGCAAAGTTCAGGTCCGCCGTCGCAGTTATCGATGTTGCCGGGTATTCGTTGATCAGCGTCAGCGTGGTTTGTGCCTGCGCAGTGGCCCCCATCGCGGCCGAAGCGAGCAGCATGCTGGCTGAAAGGTAGGCGACCTTCTTGAGGAGCATCGAGCCTCTCCTGTGTTGATTTTTGTTCTCACAGGTTAGCACCAGCTGCACATGCAGGTCTTATGTATAGCGGCTGGTTCCACTCTCCCAAGACCATTTTCAGGATCTCAGATGCGTGGAACCAGCCGGAAAGATCAGGCGAGAGCCTGCTTCAGGTCGGCAAGTAGATCGTCACCGTCCTCGACCCCTACCGAGAGGCGCACCAGGCCGTCGCTGATGCCGAGCTGCGCGCGGGTTTCCGCCGGGATGGAAGCGTGCGTCATGATTGCCGGATGCTCGATCAGACTTTCCACGCCGCCGAGCGACTCTGCCAGCGAAAAGAGCTCCACCCGTTCGAGGAAACGGCGCGAGGCGTCCAGGCCTCCCTTCAGTACCGCCGTCACCATGCCCCCGCCGGAGCGCATCTGGCGCTTCGCCAGCTCATGCTGGGGATGGCTCGCCAGGCCCGGGTAGTAGACCTTCTCGATCTGCGAGTGCTGCTCCAGGAATTCGGCGACGCGCTGCGCGTTCTGGCAGTGACGCTCCATGCGCAGGTGCAGGGTTTTCAGGCCACGCAGCACGAGGAAGGCGTCGAAGGGTCCCTGAATTCCGCCGACGGCGTTGATCAGGTAGGCCAACTCGTCGGCCAGATCCCGGTTCTCGCCCACAACGAGCATGCCGCTAATCACATCGCTGTGGCCGCTGAGATATTTGGTGGCCGAATGCATTACCACGTCGATCCCCAGTTCCAGCGGACGCTGGTTCCAGGGGCTGGCGAAGGTGTTGTCGGCGCAGGTGATGATGCCGTGACGCTTGCCGATCTGCGCGATGGCTTCCAGATCTACCAGCTTGAGCAGAGGGTTGGTGGGAGTTTCCACCCAGATCAACCGCGTTTCCGGCCGAATGGCGGCTTCGATCGCGGCCGGGTCCGTCATGTCGACAAAGCTGAATTGCAGACCGGCGGAGCGGCGTCGGACGTTCTGGAAGAGGCGATAGGTGCCGCCGTAGAGGTCGTCCATGGCGATCACGTGGCTGCCGCTGTCCAAGGTGTCCAGCAGGGTTGCTGTGGCAGCCAGGCCAGAGGCGAAAGCAAAGCCGCGCTGGCCGCTTTCCAGATCGGCGATGCAGCGCTCGTAGGCACCGCGGGTCGGATTATGGGTGCGGCTGTACTCATAGCCCTTGTGCACGCCCGGGCTCGACTGCACGTAGGTCGAGGTGGCGTAGATGGGCATCATGATGGCGCCGGTAGTCGGATCCGGTTCCTGCCCGGCGTGGATCGCACGGGTGCCAAAGCCGGGACGGTTCCGGCCGAAAGTCTCAGACATCTAAACGCTCACTTCAGTTTACGGCGAAGGGTGTTGATTAGGTCGATCCGGGTGATCAGGCCAAGGAACTCGTCTCCATCCTTCACGATCGCCACATAGCCCTGGTCGAAGATCGGGAGAAGGTCCTCC
>Ga0079223_10000012_pt1 | contig 47548 bp, 42 predicted proteins | sample Stecom2011_FD_75072 | JGI IMG/M metagenome (GOLD analysis project Ga0079223, IMG submission 75072) | Agricultural soil microbial communities from Utah to study Nitrogen management - Steer compost 2011 | ecosystem: Environmental > Terrestrial > Soil > Agricultural land | place: USA: Utah...
ATCAAAATCATCCCTGCTATACGTTGCCCCTACTTTGTAAACATCGTTTCCTATAGGAATAACGTACATGGAACCTTTTAGAAAGCACTCTAAATTCAACTCCGGTGCTTTTATAATTACATATTCCCCTTTATTGCCAATGATTGCCGTGGAAGGAAAATACGGATTTTCAACAGCCTTGGCCCCTTCACAAAAAATAATTCGCCCTGCCGAAAGATTCTTATAGCTAACGCCACCGTCTACTAGATTAATTTGATTGAATTCAAAATCTTCAATCATCAAAAAACCCATCTCTTTTAAATGATTTCTATATCCTAAAAGAAGTCCTTCTGTATTAATTTTTCCCGTGCCCATGAGTTTTCCAAATCCGTTTGGCGCTTCTATTGATGGGTTGCCATTTTTAACAAAATCAGTTGAAAGATAGGCCTGCAATTGCTTTTTATCGCTGGCAACTGTCCAATTGTTCTGTTCTTCTACATTCGCAAATATTCTGAGAATAGGCAGCTCCTGAAAGATGTTTTGTCCTAGCTGTTCAGACATAGAACTATAGAATTGCCGCGCCACAGGATAAAAATCAGAGGCATTCCAAGCAGCTGTAAAGCGTTTTAATACGGTTGGGTTAAATACACCCCCAGAAGCAGCAGTAGACCGCTCTTGTCCGTTGTCGATAGCTATAAAGCTTTTTCCACGCTTTTCTAATTGGGCACAAATACTAATCCCGGCAATCCCAAGACCAACAACAATATAATCGAGCTTCTTCACGGAAATGTTTATTAAATTTGAATGTAAGTTAATCCTTGATTCGAAAAAACAAAAAACCCTTCAGATTATTGCTAATTTGAAGGGTTTTTTAAAAATGGAATTATCAATCGATTAGTAATTCCACAAATCTATTTCTATATTTCGAATACTTTCACGTATCCTATCCGATTCGAGTAATTGCATCAAAGCGTTGTCGGCAATATAATCCTTCACCTCTCTATCTCCTTGTACATTGTCCTCTCTATAGATTACCCCGTGAAAACGTCTTGAGTTCAACAAGTGATCATAAGAAAAGGTTTGGGAGGTATTCTTACGGTTAAAGGCTCTTGCCTCGTGTAAAACCTCGCGCGCCCCTGGAAACCATACCCAGAAAAGCTCCACTTTAGTATCAATATTGTCATCAGGGAAGGCTTTAGACCGAGCTTCATCCGCTACCGGACAAATTCCCAACAAACGATACTTAAGTTCGCCTTGGCGCTTGTCCAAATACCAGTATCCGCGGATGCGATATTCTGCAATGTCACCCGCGTCCAAAGTAAAGCGACGTACATACTGAGGATCAACGGTGCCCTCGGCGTTGTACTGCTCCACTCCCAAGTCGGTAGTATCGCTATAGACCAAGGAGGCTTGAATGTCCTTTAATGTTCTTTTTTCGGTAAAATAAGAGTCGGCGTAAACTTCGGTTATATTTCCGTTTTTAATGTTCTTAACTAAAACGTCGTATAGAGAACGCCTATCGGAACCAATGTTGTTGGTGTCTATTGGATAGTATAACGGAAAGTTTACTCTCTCGTCCAAGTCGATGATTTCCCAAGTGGTTTTGGCCCAAAGCACGTCGCGATCGTCAGTATAGCCATAGGGCAATGGTTTATCATTGTCGTAGGCAATCTGCGCTTCGGTTTTTTTGCCTATCTCATCTGGGGTTTTGGCGTTCAAAATATTTACCTGCGCACTGGCACTGGCAATCATCCCGATTCCGAAAACACTTAATACAACATTTTTCAAATTCATACCGATAGGGGTTTGTTCTAGTTTGTCAATTCAATAATAACTGGAGCAGTCTTCTTCAATACCACCGAGCTGTTTGCAACTTTGGCGTTTATATCAAAGATTTGGACTACATCGCCTCTTCCAGCTCTTTTAAGAGCTCCTTTGGCAGCGGCGTCAAGCTTGGTGCCATTCACACGAACTGTGGGCTGGCCTGAAACTTTAAAACTGAAACCTGTTACGTTTAGATTCACGTCAAAATCGAAATCCGGAAGGACCGCAGAGATGGTTGATATCTCTAATCCCTGGCGCTCGATTCTCACAATTCCAGTTTCCCCGCGAACCGCACCAACTGGTGGTGGAATATCCTTAATACGGAATTCCGCAGGAGTATTGATTTTAGTTCCGTCAGGCAAAGTACCGCTAGCGTTAATTGTAACAGTTCTTCCTGCGCCTGGACGCATCACATATTTACTTCCAGAAACTTTTGAAAGTCCTGCACCGTTAGCATTGACGTTATTATCAGGAATTCCAGGAATGGAAACCGTCATCGGGTTGTCTACACCTCGATAAACAACGTTCATTTTGTCTGCGGCAATTACTGCACCGCCTGGTTTAGATATTGTTGAAAATGATAAATCAACGGAAACCGGAGTATCCTTTCCATCTTCAGTAAAAATTAGATTACCTTCAATTTTATGATCCCCAGGGGCACCTGCGCTTATTTTCAACACTACTTTTCCACTTGCTATGTCGTACTGATCCTCAGTCAATGGCCGCCCATCCAATGTCAGTTCCACTCGGTTAGGCTTTGTATTGGGATCTATTCGGCCCAAAACAATTCTTCCGTCAAATTCCTCTCCTGCATAATATGCGGATTTCGAGGTTTCCAAAAGAGTGTTGTATTGGGTAAAAGATAAGGCGACAGCCTGTTGTCCCGCTAACATATTTGAGAGAACTTCATTCTCGGTGGTTTTTACATCACTTTGTAGCTGTGAAATCTTGGTTCTGGATGCCACTAGAGGAAAGCCCTCATAATGATAGTTTAACCAAGGAACAGTAACTCCGTCACGGCTTCTTGTAATAGGATCGGTTGAGAATTTCTTGGAAATATCGGCCACGATATTCTGATATCGAGGATCATTACCTATAACTCCAATAACTCCTTCCTTGTATTTCTTTATTTGATCCAAAAATTCTTGCCCGGCAGGAGTGTATTTATCGCCGCTAAAAAATTTCTGGTCCAGATGATCCGGTCTATCCTGCATCTCGTAGTTTTCAGATTCTTCAGGCTTAATCGTATTCATCATATCACTTTTAATTCCTGATAAATAAGTGTCAAACTCATTTGAGATAGCACTTATTTGATCGGCTTTCTGTTTTACTGAACCGTATTGTTCGGGTTGATCCTGCGCTTTGGTAGCCAGACTTTCCATGAAAGCAGTATTACGTGCTTCCGCAGCGACATTTGATTCTGTAAGACGTTCATTCAATAGACCAAAAGCTGATAGCACTTCTTTTGACATATTCAAGGCCATCATGGCGATGAATATCAAATACATCATGTTAATCATCCTCTGTCTAGGAGATAGTTTTCCTTGAGCCATTTCTTAGTTTTTTAAATTCAATATTAATTTGGTTTATTAAGGAAATCCTAGTTTCTATTGGTCATTGCAGAAAGCATTCCACCGTAAACTCCGTTTAAGGAAGACAGGTTGGTAGCCAAGTGCTGCATTTGTTGTTTTAACTGCTCTGCATTCTGCGCCACTTGTTCGTTGGCTTCAGTCTGACGGGCTGTAGATTCTATCTGAACCTTGTACAAACTGTTCAAAGAATCCATTTGAGCGGCGGCAAGAGCCATTTCTTCGCTATATCTTTTGGTTGAGCTCATTGCTTCAGCTGTTGGAGCCATACCTTTGGCTGCTCCTTCAAATGAACGGATACTAGTGCTCAAACTGTTCATCAATTCAGAATCAATACGCGCGTCCTTCAACATTTCGTCTAATTTTTTAGACAATAAACCGCCTTCATCTTTTGCTTCCGTTGCCGCTACTTTCGATCTTTCTCGTGTTTCTCCATCAGCAAGTTCTGGATATACCAATGACCAATCCAAATCTGCTTCTACCGGCTCAAAAGCGGATATAGCAAAAATAATTGCCTCGGTAACTAGACCAATTGTCAATAATATGTTACCCCCTATACCTGCGATTTCATAGTGAGTAATTTTAAAAAGTGCTCCAATAATTACAATTGACGCTCCAAGGCCATAGGCCATATTAAATAATTTTTTTGAGGATCTAGCTTTTGCCATAATACTTGATTTTTAATTGAGAGTTTTTAGTTAAGGTTATTTAGGGTTTTAGCGAGCATCGCCAAAGTTTTCATTTAAGGTTACGTCCGTGCCCATATAATCTTGGACGGTACGGAAGCCGATATAACTTCGTGCGGAATCGGCATATTCATAATCTCGGGTACTTACTTGTAGGAAATAGGCCACATCTTTCCAAGAACCACCGCGAACTACCTTTCGTTGATTTTCTTCATCATTAACGTTAGGATTCATAGTAGACGTAAAATCATAGGAAGCTGGATCGTAAGAAGAAGCTACCCATTCGGAAACGTTTCCGGCCATATTGTAAAGGTTGTAATCGTTAGGCTCGTATGACTTGGCTTCTACAGTGTATAAAGCCTGGTCGGCCGCATAATCCCCACGTAGGGGTTTAAAGTTAGCCATAAAGCACCCACGGTCGTTTTTGGCGTAAGGCCCACCCCAAGGATAGGTAGCAGATTCGAGACCACCTCTGGCAGCATATTCCCATTCAGCTTCGCCGGGAAGACGGAATGAGTTTACGTGGTTGCGCTTTTTCGACTTTTGATATGAGTTCTTGTACAATGTTCTCCACGCACAAAAAGCCTTTGCTTGTTTCCAGTTTACACCGACAACAGGATAATCTCCATAAGCTTGATGCCAGAAATAATCGTTGTGCATTGGCTCATTATAAGAATAGTTGAAATCTTTTATCCACACAGTAGTGTCTGGATAAATATTTAACTCCTCTTTTTTGATAAAATCTTTTCTTCTTTTGCTCTTATCTCGGGCAGCAGCCTGAATATCCATATAGGTATATTGAAACTTGAGCTTGCTCACATCAATGGTACGCTGACCATTATAAGCTTCTTCGGCTGGAATATACATAGTATCCATAACCTCAGAATAATACGCGTCAGGATATTTGGCAGTATCCCAAATCAATTTCACTTTGTTGTTGATTTTTCTCCCAGCATAAAAATCTTCCCCCATGCCGAAATAATTATCATACATATACTGATCATATGGGGTCATTTCCTCATTTTCTTGATCCACGAAGGCAAATTCACCTATTCCGCCATCTCCAGGAGTAGCTCCTTCCTCATCAGCCATAATAGCTAAGCGAAGTCGCACTGTAGAATCACGGACCCAGTAAACAAACTGTCTATATTCGGAGTTGGTAATTTCAGTTTCGTCCATATAGAAAGAACGAACAGTAACAGTTTTAGTGGGCGCATCTTTCACGGCAACAAAATCGTCATCACTCTTACCCATAATGAAGGACCCGCCTGGGATGAGTGTCATTCCATAAGGTTTTTGCGGATACCATTTCTTGCCTTTTACCCCAACGAGTTCGCCCCTGTCGCCGGTGTTACAACTGAACAAAAAGGCAACGATCGCAGTTAATGCAATAAACTTCTTCATAGGTGTCTATAGGTTAAATTTTGAGATTCAAGGGCGTAAACGTATTTATAAAATATTAAATAAACAATTTTTTTTTCAATTCCCTTGTGCTTTTTTCTCTTATTCATTTAATTAAACTTCATTTTTATGGCGGGCTTTCATCCACCTTTCAGGAATTTCCTGGTTGCACGCCCCCAAATACTCCTCATAAGTGCAAGGTAATAACGTTCGCCTTTTTAATTTATTATTAACAGTTGCATTAAATGGCAATACAATCCACCATCGCTCTGTTTTATTGCTCTTTTTAAAGATGAGCACTTCATCCTCAACAGGGACTTGGAAAGTAGTGAATAGTTCAGCCTCCTCAAAATCATCATCCGCAATTCTAAAATTGGCGCCCTCAATAAAATACCAAATAATTTGGCCTACTAACATTGCACCGCTTAAACTCACGGGCTCTCTTCCAATTTCAAAAATCCCGAAGGAGCTTGTTCGATTGCTGATTCCAGCATAGCGTGAGATGGCACATATCTCCCTACCATCGAAGCCATTTGGGCTTTCACTGTTTCTATAACTGACTTCGGAGCTTTTTATTGCGGTGATATCCAAAGTTACCATATCCGCATCGCGCATTACTGGTTCTACTTGAGTAATATTGGCAGCTATTTCGCCAAGACGATAAGCGTCAAAATACAACTTATCCATCAAAGCTATCTCCTGAGGAGCATTAAAAAACGATTGATAACCGATTACACTGTAATTAAAAAGATTGTAAGGCTTGTCAACAACCATTTTTCCTACATATGATTTATTTGAGATAGGATGATCGGCATTTCCCAAGTCGAAACGGCTGTCAATGTTTACAACGTTCACCATATCGGCCATTCCATCGTAAGCGCGGTATTGTGCGTAAGCTAGATCTTGGCTACCACCGAGTACAATAGGAATAATATTTTTATTCAAAAGAGCAGCTATTACTTCTTTGGCGGCAAAACGACTATCCTCAGCCGAAGCCCCTTTTTCAATATCGCCCAAATCAATAATACCGTGGTTCCAATTTCCAGGATATAACGAATACAATGCCTTTCGATAGGGATCAAAGCAAACCTCAATTCCTTTAAAGTCCACATCTGCTCTGTTTTCCTTAATACCTAGAATAGCGAATTTAACATCCTTAAGATTGGGAAGTTCGCCCAATTTAGCATGCACTTCTATCTGCTTTCCCAATGTACCGAGATCCAAAATTTCGCGATGGGCCAATGCTTTCTTGGAAACTGGGGATAAAAACTCTATCATTTCTTCTTAGCAGGGGTTTTCCGCTTTTTAGCAGCGGTACTTTTTTTGGCAGCTGCTTTTTTCGGGGTCTTTTTTTCAATCAAGGCTTTAGCTTCTTCCAAAGTCATTTTTTCTACTTCGGTGTCCTTGGGCAATTCTATCTTTGTTTTACCCTTAATTAAATTGAACCTTCCCCAACGGGCTTTTTCCAATCGAATTTTTTCCTCGGGCCACTCTTGGATCAATTTATCTATTTCCTTTTGCTTCTTGTCTTCAATTAAAGCCTTTACATCCTCTTCTGTAAGATTGTCATAATCGTATTTTTTGCTGACATTTATAAAAATGTTGTTCCATTTTATAAACGGCCCAAACCTTCCTACCCCTTTCTGAACGGGCAAATCCTCATACATATAAATAGGGGCATCAGCTTTTTTCTTCTCCTCGATAAGTTCTTTCGCAAAAGCCATATCCACATCCAATGGATCCATCCCCTTTGGAAGGGAGATAAAGATTTTTCCAAAACGAACATACGGACCAAAACGCCCGTTGTTTACCTCAACTTCCTCCTTTTCGTAAACACCTAAAGTTTTCGGAAGCTTAAAGAGATCCATTACTTCGTCAAAGGTAACAAGATGAAGCTGCTGATCTGGACGCAAACTGGCAAAAATCTTTTCCTCATCATCAAAGCCTCCTATTTGAGCCATCGGACCATATCTGCCCAAACGCACCAATACAGGTTTTCCGGTTTTAGGGTCTTCCCCCAAAATACGTTCCCCACTTTCACGGTCTGCAGTCTCTTCTACGTGTGTAACCTTGGGATGGAAATCGGCGTAAAAATCCTTCATCATTTTTGTCCATTCTTCCTTTCCCTCCGCAATATCGTCAAAATCCTGCTCAACTTTGGCGGTGAAGTTGTAATCCAAAATATTACCGAAATGATCCACCAAAAAATCGTTGACTATCATTCCAATATCCGTCGGCACAAGCTTCCCTTTATCGGAACCTACTGTTTCCGATAGGGTTTTATCTTTAATATTATCATCTTTAAAAGTAACCTGAAGATATTTTCTTTCAACTCCTTCTATAGTCCCTTTTTCCACATAATTTCTACTGATAATTGTCGAAATAGTAGGGGCGTAAGTTGAAGGTCTTCCAATGCCCAGTTCCTCCAATTGCTTTACCAAAGAAGCTTCCGTATATCTGTAAGGCGCACGTGTAAAACGTTCGGTGGCGGTAATATAATTATTGTCGAGGGAATCGCCTTCATTCATATTTGGCAACATGCCTTCTTGTTCCTCTTCTTCATAATCGGTTCCTTCCAAATACACTTTTAAAAATCCGTCAAACTTTATCATTTCACCTGAAGCGGTGAAGTTTTCGGATATCTTTTCCTTGGAAGAAATGTTTATTTTAACGTTGGTACGCTCCAATTCGGCATCGCTCATTTGCGAGGCCAAGGTTCGCTTCCATATCAAATCGTACAATCTAGCCTGATCGCGATCTCCCTGAATTGTGCTCAAGGACATATTGGTAGGACGGATTGCCTCGTGGGCCTCCTGGGCTCCTTTGCTTTTCCCTTTGAAATTACGCGGCTGACTGTATTCTTTGCCGTAGGAAGCAGTAATTTCCTTCTGCGCCTCATTTTTGGCATTATCTGAAAGATTTACACTGTCAGTTCGCATATAGGTTATAAGCCCCGCCTCATATAAACGTTGTGCTAGGGTCATAGTTTTCCCCACCGAGAAATACAATTTCCGAGAAGCTTCCTGTTGAAGGGTAGAAGTTGTAAATGGCGCTGCCGGGGTTTTCTTTGCTGGTTTTTTTGTCAGTTCCGAAATCTTATAAGATGCTCCTATATTTTTTCTTAAAAACTCACGGGCTTCTTCCCCTGTTTCAAAGTTCTTCGGAAGTTTCGCCTTAAATTTGCTGCCTTCGGCAGTTATGAATTCAGCATCTATTCTGTAAGAACCGACTGGCACAAAACCTTCAATATCCCTTTCGCGTTCAACTATCAACCGCACTGCCACAGACTGTACTCGACCAGCAGACAAACCTGTTTTCACTTTCTTCCACAGAACCGGAGAAAGCTCATAACCTACCAATCGATCCAAAACACGGCGAGCCTGTTGGGCATTTACCAAGTTATAATCTATTTGGCGCGGGTTATCAATTGCTTTTCGAATCGCGGATTCTGTGATTTCATGAAAAACGATCCGTCTTGTTTTGTCTTTGTCCAATTTAAGCTCTTCTGCCAAATGCCATGCAATGGCCTCTCCTTCTCGGTCATCATCACTGGCTAACCAAACCATTTCTGCTTTTTTGGAAAGCGCCTTCAATTCAGCCACCAACTTTTTCTTGTCGCTGCTAACTACATATTTAGGTGTAAAATCGCCCTCCACATCCACGCCCAATTCCTTGGACGGCAAGTCTGCAATATGCCCAAAACTGGAAGAAACCTTGAAGTCCTTTCCGAGGAATCTTTCAATGGTTTTTGCTTTTGCTGGGGATTCAACTATCACTAAATTCTTTGCCATATTCTTTTTTATTATGTCTACAAAAGTATGGGAATTTTTCAACACCAAAGGTTTTGACCCAAAAATTTGGAGTTTCTGCGACTAATCATCCAAAGGATCCAAGAATAAACCCGTGCTTTTTCACAATACCTACACCCTTTTTTATTGTAAAAACTCATTATATTGTATGTGAATCTTAAACCGCCTCAAATAAAATCAAAAAACAATCTGCCACTTTGTCACCGCTCGTAATAAATTGTACCTTTGCCGGCTCAAGGATGTGAGATTGATTTAGTATTGAATCCCAGTTTTATGGAAAAGATTATAGACGAAAATAAACAAGGAAATGCTTTGGTACTCGAGGCAAAGCAAAAGAATTCCAAGAAGTTGTATATAGAAAGTTATGGCTGCCAAATGAATTTTAGCGACAGCGAAATCGTTGCTTCAATACTTGCGGAGGAGGGTTATAATACAACCAATTTATTGGAAGAAGCCGATTTGGTTTTGGTAAACACCTGCTCCATCCGCGATAAGGCAGAACAAACCATTAGAAAACGCCTTGAAAAATACAATGCAGTAAAGCGGGATAACAATCCAAAAATGAAGGTGGGAGTCTTGGGTTGTATGGCGGAACGCTTAAAAGAAAAATTCCTCGAGGAGGAAAAAATAGTCGATTTAGTAGTTGGGCCGGACGCCTATAAAGACCTTCCCAATTTGCTTCAAGAAGTATATCAAGGACGGGAAGCTGTAAACGTCATCCTTTCAAAAGATGAAACTTATGGCGATATTTCACCAGTTCGCCTGGGTGGCGATGGCATTACGGCCTTTGTGAGCATTACCCGCGGATGCGATAATATGTGCACCTTCTGCGTAGTTCCCTTCACCCGGGGCCGCGAACGCAGCCGCGATCCTCAAAGTATAATCGCGGAAGTGAATGATCTGGCTGAAAAAGGATATAAAGAAATAACCCTGCTGGGTCAGAACGTTGACAGTTATCTGTGGTACGGAGGCGGGTTGAAAAAGGATTTTAAAAATGCTTCTGAAATGCAAAGAGCTACGGCCACCAATTTCGCCCAGCTACTGGAAATGACAACTTTGGCACAGCCCAAAATGCGCATTAGATTCTCTACAAGCAACCCTCAGGATATGACCGAGGATGTACTTCACGTTATGGCGAAATACGTTAACATCTGTAATCATATTCACTTACCCGTTCAAAGCGGAAGCAGTCGTATTTTAAAAGAAATGAACCGACAGCACACCCGCGAGGAATATATGTCCCTTATTGATAGAGTAAAGGAAATTATGCCCGATTGCGGAATTTCACAAGATATGATAATTGGCTTCCCTACAGAAACTGAAGAAGACCATCAATTATCACTAAGTTTGATGGAATACGTGAAATACGATTTTGGATTTATGTTTATGTATTCCGAAAGACCCGGAACTATGGCCGCGCGTAAGTTGGAAGACGATGTGCCGGAAGAAGTCAAAAAACAACGCCTAACCGAAATCATAAACCTACAGCGGGATCACAGTGCTTTTCACACCGAGAAAATGATTGGAAAAACGGTGGAAGTCTTAATTGAAAGAGAATCTAAAAAAAGTGATCTTCACTGGAGCGGAAGAACCCCACAGAGCACGGTGGCAGTTTTTCCAAAAGAAAATTATAGTCCAGGGGATTTTGTAAACGTTAAAATAACCGAATGTACCACGGCTACTTTAATTGGTGAAGCCGTTGGGTATTCAGAAAACCATTAAAGTATGAAACGTATTCTATTTCTTTGTGCAGCGAGTTTATTGTTGTTAGCGTGTTCCAATGATGATAATGGTCCAAATGAGCCTCGGACTTTAAAAATCAAGAAATTTACAAGTATTGACTTTAAATTAGATGCTCCGGGAACTCCCACAGGCGGTAGTATCGAATATTCTTTTGATGAGAACGGCATTTTCATACATAAAAAAACAGTTGAAAATTACCTTGATGTCTTATATACTTATTTTGAATATTACACCTACAACCAACTGGGCCAACTTACTGAAATTTACAAGACTTATGTAGATTATAATGTGGATGAAACTCGTGAGTATTCCTATGATTCTGAAAATAGATTGACCCATATAAAGAGGATAGTAGTCGACCACCCACCGATTACGCTTACTGAATTGACTTACCAACAACCAAACGAAGTACGCATTGAACACAGTTCTGGTTTTATAGACGTCTTCGTGTATCATAATAACATACTATCTAACATCGGAAGAACATTTGATTTTGGAGGATCAGGAGAAACTTTAAGCTATGACGCCAATAATAATATAATAGAAATTGCAATCACCGACTACGTGGGCACTAAAAATACAAATCGCAATTATAGCTATGATGATAAAATAAATCCGCTCTATCCCTATTTTAATGAGAATCCCTACAATTTCTTTGGAGAAAACAACTTCCAGGTACATTCTTGCCACCTGTTTTTCTCACCTAATAATTCCACCAGCGAAATTGTCACAAGTTGGCATCCCGATAATGCTTATACAATAACAAAAACATTCCAGTATAACCAAGTTGGTTATCCAATAAGCGCAATTGTCAAAAAAAATGATGTGCTTTTTAAGGAATTTACCTATGAATACTATTAGCAATACAGACGATTACCCAGCGACCGCCAGGGTTCTAAAGAATGATGTGATCGATCAAGAAATGACTTATGAATATTATTAAGGATTATAAAAAAAGACCTCTGCCTTTGCAGCGGTAAAATATGGAGAACATACAAGCAACAAAACAACGATTCGGAATAATAGGCAATGATCCAAAATTGAACCGTGCCGTAGAGAAAGCAATACAGGTGGCCCCTACCGATATTTCAGTTTTGGTAACCGGTGAAAGCGGGGTGGGAAAGGAAAGCATTCCCAAAATCATCCATTCGCTTTCGCATAGAAAACACGGGAAATTTATAGCCGTAAACTGCGGTGCTATCCCCGAAGGAACAATTGATAGCGAACTCTTTGGTCACGAAAAAGGCTCGTTTACAGGAGCCACAGCAACCAGGAGTGGTTACTTTGAAGTTGCCGATGGAGGCACAATATTTTTGGATGAAGTAGGAGAACTTCCCCTTCCAACCCAAGTGCGTTTGTTGCGGGTTTTGGAAACCGGAGAATTTTTGAAAGTAGGATCTTCCACCGCCCAAAAAACCGATGTTCGTATTGTGGCCGCCACTAACGTAAAAATGGTAGATGCCATTGAAAAAGGACGGTTTCGTGAAGATCTTTACTACCGACTGAGCACAGTGGAAATCCATTTACCTCCGCTTCGGGAACGCCCTGAGGACATCCATTTGCTTTTCAGAAAATTTGCTGCGGATTTCGCCCAGAAGTACAAAATGCCTACCATCCGTTTAACCGACCAAGCCGTAGATTTGCTTCTAAAATATAGATGGAGCGGTAATATCCGTCAGCTGCGCAATGTGGCCGAACAGATTTCAGTCCTAGAACAAAATCGAGAAATTTCGTATGAAACATTAAAGCACTATCTTCCCGATATGGGCAGTAATTTGCCAGCTGTAGTAGGCGCGAAAAAATCTGAAAGCGATTTCAGCAGCGAAAGGGAAATATTGTACAAGATCTTATTCGATATGAAACGCGATGTAAACGATCTTAAAAAGTTAACCCTAGAGCTGATGAAAACTGATAATTCGGCACAGGTAAAAGAAGAACAGTCGTCTTTGATCAACAAAATTTATTCTGATGAAACGGAAGACCAACTTGCCTCCATTATTGAAGATGACAATAACCATAGGGAAGCCAATGTAGAAGTATTCAGTATTCCTGAAACAACTCCCGATCATTCGCGGACGGATAAATATCAATACGCTGAAGAAATTCAAGAGGAGGAAAATCTCTCCCTTCAACAAAAGGAATTGGAACTCATCAAGAAATCTCTTGAAAAGTACAATGGTAAAAGAAAAGACGCCGCCGAGGAACTGGGGATTTCCGAAAGAACACTATACAGAAAGATTAAGCAATACGATCTCTAGGGTTTGTGATTTAAAATAAATACTTTGAATTTGAGTATGACAAAATTTTATGGTGGTTTAGTGTTGTTATTTTTGGCGTTAACACTTCAAGGTTGCGGGGCTTACTCGTTTACTGGGGCCGATATTAATTACAATACCACAAGAACGGTACAAGTGAACTATTTTCAAAATAACGCCCCTATTGTGGAGCCTGGAATCGCAAGAGAATTTACCCAAAAACTCCAAGATTTGCTTCTAAACCAAACTAGTTTAGACTTGGTAAACAATAATGGCGATTTGGTTTACGAAGGCGAAATCACCCAATATTATATTGCGCCCATCACCGCAACTTCAGATAGTAGAGCTGCGCAAAACAGGCTAACTATTTCAGTAAAAGTTCGGTTTTTTAATACGAAAGAACCGCTAAAGGATTTTGAACAAACATTTAGTTTTTACTATGACTATCCTGGGCAAACCCAACTCACAGGGTCCAAATTGGATGCCGCTGTCGATATTATTTTTGAACGCTTGACGCAGGATATTTTTAATAAATCCTTAGCCAATTGGTAATTGAGAAACCATTGAAAATTGAAAACTTCACATATCTCCTAGCCAATCCCCAGAAAATAAACTCTGGAGACCAAACGGAATTGGATATCATCCTAAAAAAATATCCGTATTTTCAAGGTGCGCGTGCGCTGCAATTAAAAGGCTTAAAGAATCAGGACAGCTTCTTGTACAACGACGCCCTCAAAATTACTGCGGCCCATACCACCGATCGTGATATTCTGTTTGAATACATTACTTCAGAAAAATTTATTCAAAATGAAATTTCCCAAAATATCTTACAGCACGACCCTTCAGTAGAGAAAATAGAAGTTATATATGAAAACATTTCAGAACAATTAAGTGTCGAAATAGATAATCAGTTAAAGGCTGAAAGACAAAAAGCCGAGGATATTTTGAATCCAGAATTGTTTCAGAGAAAAGTTGCATCTGTCGCTAAGCTCATCGAGAAGGATGAAGAAGTTGATGACAAAAAGGAAGCTTTAATCCCCAATCAACCTTTGGAATTTACAAAAAGTGACACCTTTTCATTTTCGGAATGGTTAAAATTGACAACCGCCAAACCGATTGACCGTTCAAAAGAGAATTCTCAGGATACAAAGGGCGTTTCAAAACAGCAAGCTATTCCCGAAGAAGGACCGGTTCCAGAAAATGAAGAAAAGGATAGAAAATTTGAGTTGATTGACAAGTTTATTCTGGAAAGACCACGAATAACCCCAGCTTCCACTTCAGAAATCTCAAAGGAAACACAAAAAGAGGAAACAAAAACTTCTGCAACCACTTATATTCAATCTCCTGATTCTCTTATGACAGAGACTTTGGCAAAAGTTTACCTTCAACAAAAGAACTATAAAAAGGCTATACAAGCATATAAAATATTAATTTTGAAAAATCCCGAAAAAAGTGGTTTCTTTGCAGACCAAATTCGGGCGATAGAAAAATTGATTAATCCAGAAGCACAATGAGTACGTTTACGATATTTTTAATTCTAATAATTATAGTGGCCTTTTTATTGGTCGTAGTGATAATGGTTCAAAACCCAAAAGGCGGTGGTCTTTCCTCCTCTTTCGGTGGCGGCGGTGGCGCACAGATTGGCGGCGTTCAGAAAACAAGCGACTTTCTCGATAAAAGTACTTGGACACTTGCAACTATTATGCTTGCCTTGATTTTATTTTCAAACGTCTTTATTATGGGCGGCAGCAGAGTAGAATCAAAAACATTTGACCAAAATGCACTTCCACCGGTTCCTACCACGCAAATGCCAGCACAACCGGCGGCAGACAATCCAGAATAAGGAATAGTTCTATATAAAATATTCTAAAACACCGGTCTTCATCATGAAGACCGGTGTTTTTTTTTAGAAGTGAATATACTTTTTCATAAAACATTGAAATTTGATTGGTCCATCAATGTTAGGTAATTAAATTTCACCAAGATCTAATGCTGGGTTTTGTCGGAATCTATCAATCCATAAAGTCTGTCGATTTCGAGTTAAATTCAAAAAATCATTAAATTTTTTGTCAAATCAAGTCAACTTCTGACAAGCTGGCATCATAGTTTGGGGAAAATGTCAGTTTTAGGTAGTGGCACAATTTCTGCCAATTAGCAATCGAAACATTTAAACCAAGTTTAACCTACTTCCGTTCTGCGGAAGTAAAAAATTACTTTTTATATGGCATTAAAAATTCAACCGCTTTCAGACCGTGTTTTGGTAGAGCCACAAGAGGCCGAGACCAAAACCGCTTCAGGAATTTATATTCCAGATTCAGCTAAAGAAAAACCTCAAAAAGGCAAGGTAGTTGCCGTGGGCAAAGGTAAAGAGGATCACAAAATGACCGTAAAGGTGGGTGACAACGTACTTTATGGAAAGTATTCCGGCAGCGAGCTGAAATTTGATGGCAAGGATTACCTTATAATGCGTGAGGACGATATTTTAGCAATCATTTAAATAAAATTTCTGACAATTCTCCTTAGAAGAGAATTTGACAGGTTTTTTTAATTAAATATATTAATCAAATAGATTCCTGGATTTCTGGGAATTAAATTCAAAAATTATAAAAAATGGCAAAAGAGATTAAATATGACATAGAGGCTCGCGACGGAATTAAACGTGGCGTTGATGCCTTGGCTAATGCAGTGAAAGTAACCTTAGGCCCACGAGGTCGAAACGTAATAATAGGTAGATCTTTTGGCGCGCCACAAGTTACCAAGGACGGTGTAACCGTTGCAAAAGAAATTGAGCTAGAAGACGTACTTGAGAATATGGGCGCACAGATGGTTAAGGAAGTTGCTTCCAGAACCAATGATCTTGCTGGTGATGGTACAACAACCGCCACCGTGTTGGCACAAGCCATCGTTAAAGAAGGTCTTAAAAACGTTGCCGCTGGAGCCAATCCAATGGAATTGAGAAAAGGAATTGACAAAGCAGTAGCAGTCATCGTGAAGGACCTAGAAAAACAGGCTACCAAAGTTGGCAACTCCTCTGAAATGATAAAGCAAGTAGCTGCCATTTCTTCCAACAATGACGAGCAAATTGGGGATCTTATCGCCAAAGCTTTCGGAAAGGTCGGTAACGAAGGCGTTATCACAGTAGAAGAAGCAAAGGGAACTGAAACATATGTTGATGTAGTTGAAGGAATGCAGTTTGACCGCGGATATCTTTCTCCTTATTTCGTGACCGATACTGAAAAAATGCAGACCGAATTGGAGAACCCAATGATTCTGCTATATGACAAAAAGATTTCTTCTATGAAAGATTTGCTTCCTATACTTGAGCCAGTGGCACAACAGGGCAAATCACTTCTAATCATTGCTGAAGATGTTGATGGCGAAGCACTTGCTACTTTGGTGGTAAACAAACTTCGTGGTTCCTTAAAAATTGCTGCTGTAAAAGCACCAGGTTTTGGAGACAGAAGAAAAGCTATGTTGGAAGACATCGCAATCTTGACAGGAGGAACCGTTATAGCTGAAGAGCGTGGTTTCACATTGGAGAATGCAACAATAGATATGCTTGGCTCTGCTGAAACAGTTACTATCGATAAGGACAATACAACTATTGTAAACGGAGCAGGAGATAAAAAAGACATCAAAGGTCGCGTTAACCAAATCAAATCACAGATTGAGTCAACGACTAGTGATTACGACAAGGAAAAATTGCAAGAGCGTTTGGCTAAATTAGCTGGAGGAGTTGCGGTTCTTTACGTAGGTGCAGCTTCTGAAGTAGAAATGAAGGAGAAAAAAGACCGAGTAGACGATGCCCTTCACGCAACCCGTGCAGCGGTTGAGGAAGGTATTGTAGCCGGTGGAGGTGTAGCCTTTGTTCGCGCTATTGAACTGTTGAAGAAAATTACTACTGATAGTTTAGATGAAACAACGGGAGTGAATATAGTGGCTCGCGCCATTGAAGCACCACTTCGTACAATCGTTGAAAATGCCGGTAGAGAAGGATCCGTCGTTCTAAACAAAGTTTTGGAAGGCAAGAAAAACTTCGGTTATGATGCCAAATCAGATCAATACGTTGATATGATAAAAGCTGGAATTATCGACCCTAAAAAAGTAACCAGAATTGCACTTGAAAATGCAGCTTCGGTTGCGGGAATGATTCTAACTACCGAATGTGCCTTAGTAGAAATTAAGGACGAAGGTGCCGGTGGCGGAATGCCAGGCGGTATGGGCGGGGGAATGCCGGGAATGATGTAATTTCCTTCGTGAATAAGGAAATTTAAATTACCAAACCTCAAAGATCTAAGAGATCTTTGAGGTTTTTGCATTTAGAATTCTTGTTTTTATGGTTTTGAAAAGAAGTGATGAAATTTATATTTCCTCGGGTCTTTTATAAAATAATTCTTCACAATTCCTAGAGGCGTGCATCGCCTCGATCACCGATGGGAGCGACGCGAAGAGTACCTGGGGATAATCAACCTCCCCCAATTCAACACGAATTGGATAGGCAAGCTGCTCCTTTTCAATAGTAAATTGTGAATTGATTCCCGGTTTGTTCCCACGTGGATCCAAACGAAACCAACCCGTATCAGGCAAATAAACGGCATTCAATCCGTGAAGGGCATAACCCGACTCGATTGTTCCTTTGCGCAAAACCCTTTGATAACAGAAACCCGTGGGAATCCCCATTCCGCGTAATAAAGTTGCCAATAAATGCGATTTGGCGAAACAAAATCCCCTCTTTGTGTTCCAAAACATCTTCTGCGTTGATAGTAATGTGTTCTTCCTTTGTATCAAATGAATGGGACACTTCATCCCGCGCAATTTCAAATGCCAATTGTGCACGATCCCGATCATTGGAAGCACGTGATTTAATGAGTTGGATTTTCTCTTGAACTAAGGGTGTCTGAAATTGAATTACAGGAGGTAGTTCCTTTAAATAATCTTCAAAACGTCCAGATTCTATTTGCAATTTCATAACTACTAAAATATAATTCAAATAACTTTAAAATGTAACGGCAACTTCTATTAATTCTCCCTTCCTTTCGACGGTAACATTAGTAGTTTGCCCCTTTTCAAACTTCGAAAGTGAGTTCATATAACTCATCATATCGATCACTTCGTACTCGCCCATTTTCAAAACAATATCGCCTTTTTGAAGACCAGCCTTCTGTGCGGGTTTGTCTTCGCTCACCCCGTCTATTCGCATTCCTTTCCCTCCGAAAAGATAGTCTGGAACAACGCCAAGTGTAACTTTGAAATCGGGAACTACTTCACTTTCATTTTTAGTTTTCTGATAAGGAAGTTTATCCTGCTTGTCTAAATCCTTAATGATACTTAAAATATACTTTGAAACCATTTCCATTCCCTCAAAATTAATTTTCTCGGTGTCGTCCGTAGGTTTATGATAATCTTCGTGTTGTCCAGTGAAAAAATGCAAAACTGGAATCTCGGATAAATAAAAGGAGGTGTGATCGCTCGGGCCCACACCGCTTTCATTTTCAATTATGGTCAATTCCCCAGCATTCTCGTTTACCACTTGTTTGAAAATTGGAGAAGTACCGATGCCATAGACGGCGAGGGTGTTTTGATTATTAAGTCTGCCTACCATATCCATATTGATCATATAAGTTACTTTCTGTAGATCGATAGTAGGATTTTTTACATAGTAATTTGATCCCAAAAGTCCCTCTTCTTCCCCAGAAAAACCGATAAATAGATAGTTGTTTCCTTTTGGTGCACCTTTTTGTTTTAGTCCTTCTGTCAAATGTAACATCATAGCTACTCCGCTAGCATTATCATCGGCGCCATTGTGGATAGCTGGGCCTTCCCGATATAGCGAACCCTCGCCTCCCATTCCCAAATGATCGTAATGCGCACCAATAACCACAGTGTTTTCCGCTTGGTTATCAAGATAAGCCACAACGTTATGCCCTTTTACAGTGCTATCGTTGGTCTCAAGAGTAAATATCGCTTCTTGATGTGGGTTTTTACTGGCTTTGTAGGTGAATTCCTGAAAATAGCCTTCCTTTCCCTTGGGTGCAATTCCCATATCACTAAATCTCTTGGCAATATAATCGGCCGCTATTTTTTCTTCCTTGGAACCCGTTTTACGTCCCTTGAGACTATCATGGGCCAAGACCATCACATCATCTTTCATTGTTATGGATGCGATCTGGGTTTCTTTACAAGAAAAAATAAAAATGGAAAGCAATAAAGGCAGGAAGTATCTCATTTCTCTTTGTTTTAAACAAAAATACATTTAATTCCGTACTTTTGGACTCGTTCTAAATAACATCTTATATCAAATTAACATTTCAAAACTTATGAAATCAATTTATATATTTCTTTTAATATTTGCTATGGCCGCCTGCAAAAACGCAAATAAAAATGCCAATGTGGAAGCCGAAACCACAGAGACAGTTCAAGAATCCTCACAAGATTCGTTAATCTTTCCTGAGGAAAAAAACTTTAAATCCGTTCGTCAGGTAACTTTTGGAGGCGATAATGCCGAAGCGTATTGGAGCTTTGACGACAAGAAACTAATATTTCAAAGCAATTATGCCGATTGGAGCGTGGGCTGTGACCAAATGTTTTTGATGAACTTCGACGAGAGTTTTAAAGACTCCAGACCTTTTATGGTTAGCACGGGAAAAGGAAGAACCACCTGCGGTTATTTTTTACCCGATGGCAAACATATCCTTTATTCCAGCACGCATTTAAAAGATGAAGCCTGTCCCCCAGTGCCCGAAAGAACGCCTGGCAAATACGTATGGCCTCTCTATGACGGATATGAAATCTTTGTTGCCGATCTGGATGGGAATATCGTTTCACAATTAACCAATACTCCAGGATATAATGCAGAAGCTACGGTATCTCCAAAGGGCGATAAGATCGTATTTACTTCCACAAGAACTGGGGATCTCGAACTTTTCACTATGAATATCGACGGCTCTAACGTCAAACAAATTACCAATCAGGTGGGTTATGACGGCGGTGCATTTTTTTCACCGGACGGTAGTAAAATTGTCTTCCGCGCACATCATCCTGAAAGCAAAGAAGATATTAAAGAATACCAAGATTTATTGGGGCAAAACTTAATTAAACCCAATAAAATGGAAATTTTTGTGTGCAATGCCGATGGAAGCGATATACAACAAGTAACAAATTTAGGAGGTGCCAACTGGGCTCCTTTCTTTCATCCTTCCGGAAATAAAATTATTTTCTCGAGTAACTTTGAATCTGAAAGAGGATTTCCGTTTCATTTGTATTTGATTGATTTGGATGGGACAAACTTAAAACGCATTACCAACAGCGGTACTTTTGATTCCTTCCCAATGTTCTCTCACGATGGAAAATATTTGGCTTTTTCTTCGAACAGAAATAACGGTGGCGGCAACGATACGAATGTCTTTATTGCGGAGTGGCAAGAGTAGGCTGAAATAAAAAACTTCAGAGGTTTTCATTGTACGTATATGAAGCTTAATATGGAGTAAAGAAAGGAGCTTCGAAGAAATTCAGAAATTAATTTTACAGAAAAGAGATTTGATAAAACTTCAAATCAATAATTAATCAGTTAATTTCTGATGTTTAAAATCTTCAATCCATACCGAATTCCAGTACTGTTCGCGATTTTATCCCTCGCTTTCTACTTGAGTTTTGCATACGATTTGGAGCGAAGTGACTTTTTAAAGCTAATTATGCTTTATGGAGCTCTATTTATAATCACTTATCTTTTTTTAGAAAAATGGAAACCTAACTTTTGGTTTTTGGCCAGTGTTGGATTGCTTTTCAGACTTGCATTCTTATGGGCAACTCCTAATTTATCACAGGATTTTTATCGATTTATTTGGGATGGACGGCTAGTGGCACAAGGAATGAGTCCCTATTTGTTTACACCCGAAATGTACTTTGCAGAAGTTTCATCCTCTCTTAAGATCATCATTCCCCAAGCAGATGAGCTTTATCGTGGAATGGGCGCCTTGAGTGCGGGCCATTTCAGCAACTATCCGCCGATAAATCAGTTGTTCTTTGCCGTCGCAGGGTTATTTTCTAGCAAAAGTATTTTGGGTTCAGTGATTATTCTCAGAATTCTGATTATTCTCGCAGATATAGGAATTCTTTATTTTGGAAAGAAATTGCTGCAGCACCTAAATCTTCCTGTCAAAAATATATTTTGGTATTTTCTAAATCCTTTAATCATTGTTGAATTGATAGGAAACCTTCATTTTGAAGGAGTGATGCTATTCTTCTTTATTGCGGCTATTTTTTTACTATCCAACGGAAAGTGGTTCTGGGCAGCTATTTTGATAGGCATATCGGTTTCGGTTAAATTGATTCCTTTGTTGTTTTTGCCGCTGTTTCTCAGATTTTTTAATCGACCTAATAAAACGATCTCAAAGGATTTAAAAACCTTTGAGATCGGGATACCTAAACTAATGATCTTCTATTTAATTATCGGAATTGTTGTTGCGCTCACTTTTCTTCCCTTTCTTTCTTTTGAATTTCTTCAAAATTTCTCAGCCACTATCGCTCTTTGGTTTCAGAATTTTGAATTTAATGCGAGTATTTACTACATAATTCGTTGGATCGGATTTCAAATAGTAGGATGGAATATTATTGAAGCGGTCGGTAAGATTCTTCCTGTTCTTATACTCCTTTTCGTCTTAGGGATGGCTTTTTTCAGAAAAAATAATTCAATTCAACAATTGTTGACCACCATGCTTTTGGCAATTTCGTTTTATTTCCTATTGTCAACAACGGTACATCCTTGGTATCTTGCTACGCCTCTTTTGCTATCGGTTTTCACAAAGTATAAATTTCCTCTAGTTTGGAGTTTAATGGTAATTCTGAGTTATTCGGCCTACGGAAAAGGAGGGTTTGATGAGAACCTTTGGCTTATTACCTTGGAATATATTAGTGTAATCGGGATAGCAACATGGGAACTATTTTATAAAAAAATAAATCGCACGATAACCCCTAATCTAGAGGATATTTAAAAAATTAAGAGATAAAATGAGTCTATTTTTTGACCCGTTCCAATCTGTAAAAATCCTTTCTTCTATCTTTTAAATTTCGAACAGCTCCAAAGGTATGCAGTTCTCGAAGTAAATCGATATCTACGTCGGCCACTAAAATCATTTCGGTATTCGGTGTTGCTTCCGCTTTAATTCCATTATTTGGGAACGAGAAGTCACAAGGTGTAAACACGGCGCTTTGGGCGTACTGAATGTCCATATTATGAACCTTTGGAAGATTACCAACACTTCCGGCAATAGCAACATAACATTCATTTTCAACTGCTCTAGCTTGTGCACATAGGCGCACACGTGAATATCCATTTTGGGTATCGGTTAGGAATGGTACAAAAAGGATGTCCATACCTTCATCCGCTAGCAATCGGGAAAGCTCGGGGAATTCCACATCATAACATATCAATATACCGATTTTACCACAATCAGTTTCGAAAGTTTTTAGGGAATTTCCGTTAACCATTCCCCACACTCTTTCTTCATCGGGAGTTACGTGAACTTTGACATATCGTTCCACACTTCCATCCCGACGACATAGATAACCGACATTATAAAGTTTTCCTCTTACAATTTCGGGCATACTGCCTGTAATAATATTTATGTTATATGAAATTGAAAGCTGTGAAAGTCTTTCGGTAATTTCCTTAGTATGTTGCGCAAGTTCATGAATGGCCTCAGATTCGCTCATATGATTATAGTCCGCCATAAGCGGGGCATTAAAAAACTCCGGAAACATTGCGAAATCACAACGATAGCCTGCAACACTGTCAATAAAATACTCGGCTTGGTGCATAAGATCTTCCATACCCGCATAGCTTCGCATTTGCCATTGAATCAAGCCCAACCGGACAACGCTTTTTACGGTGGATGGCTTCGGCTTTTTGTCTGGCTTGGTATAATAAATATTATCCCATTCCATCAATACAGCAAATTCTCCACTGGCCTTGTCGCCTTCCAAATAGCCCTTTAAAACGCGGACTGGATGAAAATCATTGGATACTTGAAAATTTAATACGGGATCATTAATTTGTTTCCGCTTTACCTTTTCGATATACTGTTTGGGTGATAACTTTTCGGCATATAAATGATAATTCGGCATCCTCCCACCAAAAACGATGCTTTTAAGATTTAAATCTTCACAAAGTTCCTTTCGGTAATCGTATAATCGTCTACCTAAACGAAGCCCTCGAAAATCAGGACGGATAAAAACGTCGATTCCATAAAGCACATCGCCTTCAGGATCATGGATTTTAAAAGTAGGATCGCCAGTGACATCTTCATAAGTATGTTTTTCCCCTAACTCATCAAAATCGACAATAACGGACAGGGCACATCCCGCGATCTCGCCGTCGGCCATAATCAATACTTGGCCTTCTGGAAAAATATCGATCAAATTTCCAATTTCATTTATTTTCCAATAGCTGTTTGGCATTCCCCCATAAGATTGGAGGGTTGCGCTCTTTAATGCCTCGTAATCCTTGAGGGTTAAAAACTTCAGCTCTATATTCTCTATTTTTTTTGTATCCATAATATTTGGAAATAATTCACTTCAACTTAAAAACTCTATTGTCAAAGGGAAATTCGGTTATGCTCACAATTTTAATTTGGTCAATTTCATGATGATTCGGATTCAATAAATAATTGAAATCTCCCTTCACTACGGCGGAAGGAACTTTAAGCGCACACTTTTTTTTCAAATGAATAAAGGCATCACCCAATGCTTGCGTTTGTGGGTCCAAGGGGTTCGAATTCCAATTCTCACCCAAACTATTGGAATTCAATATTTCAATCTTAATAGAATCGGGGATCTCGATTTCAATCATCATATAATCATCGGGCAAAGCACCCAAACTTAGATGCAATAAAACCTCAGCCATTGCAAGTGCTCTACTTTCAGCGGTATAAAAGGTCTCTACCCCTTTAGAGTTCCAGCGGTTGCCAAACTTAGCCGCACCCTTTCCACTTAGGCCCTTAGCGTATTTTTTTCTCGATAGTCTAAAGACTCTCATTATGCAAAAATACCGTGCTCAATACGATTTAGCTCGGCCATTACCATTTCTTTACCATAAGAATCTCTTAAGAGCTCACTGGGTTTGTAACCGTTTAATGCGTAAGAGGATGTATTTAACCAGGAATAGAATTTTTCAGAAGAACCAAAAACCTCGATTCCAAAATTAGTAACCTCAGCAACTTCAAAAATCTTTTCGGTATGAATAGGCTTAAAGTGAAAGTCTTTCTCATCCCGATACCGTTGTAAGGTTTTGGTTGAAAGATCTAGATATTCGGCCCAATCGGTATCGGTAAATGGGGTAAATGATTTTATTTGATTAAAAAGCCTGTAAGGAAGCCCTTTTCTAATGGCTTGAACAAGAAGCATTTTATCATAAAAAAAATCTGCAAAGGAAATCTTACTTGATATATTACCGAATTTCTTGACGTATAAAGTTAAAGATTCGTTTACTTCATTAATCGCGATATTTTGTTCATCATAACTCATAACAAATACATTTGTCTTTAAATTTATGACATTTGTCTTTATTGTAAAAATATTTAAGCACATTTTTTACATATCGAGCAGATACGCAAAAATAAGGGGCGCCACTATGGTGGCGTCACTCTCAATGATAAACTTTGGAGTATCGATATCCAATTTTCCCCAGGTGATTTTCTCATTCGGAACAGCACCTGAATAGCCTCCATAACTAGTGGTTGAATCGCTAATTTGGCAAAAATAGCTCCAGAAAGGAGTGTCTGTACGCTCTAAATCCTGATAGAGCATAGGAACCACACAGATTGGGAAATCTCCTGAAATTCCACCTCCTATTTGGAAGAATCCAATCCCATCCTTGGAATTCTCTGTGTACCACTCGGCCAAAAAGGTCATATATTCAATTCCGCTTTTCACTGTTGAGGCTTTTAATTCTCCCTTAATAACATAACTGGCAAAAATGTTTCCCATGGTGCTGTCCTCCCAACCCGGGCAAACTATAGGTAAGTTTTTTTCGGCAGCGGCGTACATCCAAGAATCTTTTAGGTCTATTTCGTAATGCTCTTCCATTACCCCACTCAAAAGTAATTTATACATATACTCGTGAGGCAAATAACGTTCACCGCTTGCTTCTGCATCTTTCCAGATTTTCACTATATGCTCTTGGATTCTTCTAAAGGCTTCTTCCTCTGGAATACAGGTATCAGTAACGCGGTTCATTCCCTTTTGCATTAGATCCCATTCATCTTGAGGAGTCAGATCCCGATAATGTGGAACACGCTTATAATGGCTATGGGCCACTAAATTCATAATATCTTCCTCTAGGTTTGCACCTGTACAGGAAATTATCTGAACCTTATCTTGGCGAATCATTTCTGCAAAAATCTTCCCCAATTCGGCAGTGCTCATGGCACCTGCTAGCGAAACGAGCATTTTTGAACCTTGCTGCAGTTGAGCTTCATATCCCTTTGCTGCATCTACTAGAGCCGCAGCATTGAAGTGCAAATAATATTTTTCTATAAATTGGGAAATCGATCCTTTGTTAGTACTCATCTTCGTCATTATTAAATTTTGATCCGATATTTCGGGATTTTATTTCATTAAAATTACTTTCGTATTCGTCTTCTTCAGCCGTATCAGCGAATTTATAGGTGAGCATTTTATAATACAATTTTGCTGCTACAAAGTCGGAAGCCCTCTCATCAGGATTGGGGCATAGTTCAACAATATCAAACCCTACCACATTTCGCTCTTCAAAAACCTGCTTTAAAAAATCCAAAGTTTCATACCAAAACAAGCCTCCTGGCTCTGGTGTTCCTGTCGAAGGCAAAATGGACGGATCAAAGGCATCGAGATCAAAGGTAATAAACACATTATTGCCTAAGGTCTCTATCACTTTATCCATCCAATATTCGTCCTTAGCCATATCGTGGGCGAAGAAAACTTTCTCCTCATCCATAATTGTAGTCTCGGAAGCATCCATACTTCGGATACCCACCTGCACTAAATTGGTTGTTTGGCTGGCTTCATAAACAGCACACGCATGGTTGCATTTGGTGCCTTCGTACTCTTTTCTTAAATCGGCATGAGCATCAATATGGAGCACAGTAAGATCGTCAAAACACTCGTTGAAAGCACGAATAGATCCTATTGAAATACTGTGTTCCCCTCCAAAAAGTGTGACAAATTTATTTCTTTTTATGTATTCCTTCGTCGTTTTATGAACCGCATCGACCATAGCTTCAGGTGAAGAATTTTCGGTAACAGCCTCGGCAAGATAGACCCCTTGCTTATAGACCTCCGTTTGCGTCTCAATGTCGTAAAGCTCCATGTTTTCTGAGGCTTCTAAAAAAGCCTCTGGGCCTTTGTCTGCACCTTTTTGCCAGGTGCTGGTTCCATCATATGGAACGGGGATCAATACAATTTTTGATGTTTCTAGGACCGCATTTTTTTGCGGAATGCCTGCATACGTCTTAATGCTCATAACCTAAAATATTTAACAATTGCTCGCTAGTTTGTTGTTCAGAAAAAAGTTTGGTAGTTAATTTATTATTTTCATCCCGGTCTATCAAAATATGTTTGGGTGCTGGCACCAAACAGTGCTGTAAGCCACCAAAACCTCCAATGGATTCCTGATATGCTCCTGTATTGAAGAATCCAATATACAAGGGTTTTTCTTTTTTGAATTTGGGCAGGTAAATGGCCGCCATATTTTGCTCACTATTGTAATAATCATCGCTATCACAAGTTAGTCCTCCTAAAAGAACTCTTTCGTATTCATCATTCCATCGGTTGATTGCCAACATGATAAACTTTTTACTGATAGCCCAAGTATCAGGCAAGGTAGTGATAAATGAAGAATTTATCATATTCCACTTTTCGCGGTCGTTCTGTTGCTTCTGATAAAGTACTTCATAGATGGCACCACCACTTTCGCCTACGGTAAAACTCCCAAATTCAGTAAAAATATGGGGCACTGGTACGTCTGCTTCGGCACAAGTAATATTTATCTGGTTTAGAATTTCATTAACCATATATTGGTAATCGTACTCAAAATGCAATGAATTTTTTATAGGAAATCCCCCACCGATGTTTAAGCTATCTAAAGACGGACATATTTTTTTAAGCCGAACGTAGACTTTCAAACACTTTACAAGTTCGTTCCAATAATAGGCGGTATCGCGAATTCCAGTATTGATAAAGAAATGGAGCATTTTTAGATCCACTTTCTCATTGTTCTTTATTTGCTCCTCATAAAAGGGAATAATATTCTTATAGCCAATTCCCAAGCGGGAAGTATAAAACTCAAATTTTGGTTCTTCTTCTGAAGCTATTCGAATTCCAACATTAAAATGATTGTCTATCCTATCGGAAAGCAAATCAATTTCCTCGTAATTGTCGATAATCGGGATACAGTTTTCATGACCCTCGTTTATAAGACGTGCAATATTTTGAATGTACTGATCGCGTTTAAAACCGTTGCAGATAACATAAGTTTGATTGGATATTTTTCCGTTTTTCTTTAAGCTCTCAATTATGTCAATATCAAAGGCTGAAGAGGTTTCAATATGGATGTCATTCTTAAGAGCTTCTTCCAAAACGTGTTTAAAATGAGAACTTTTAGTGCAATAACAATAATTGTAACCACCCTTATAATTATTCTTTTTTATGCCTTCGGCAAACCAATGTTTTGCGAGATTTATGTTCTCAGAAATTTTGGGCAGGTAAGTAAACTTAAGTGGGGCTCCGTACTGCTCCACTAGTTTCATAAGATCTATGCCATGAAATTCGAGTCCATTCTCGCCCAAACGAAACTCTTCCTGTGGAAAATAATACGTTTGGTCTATTAAGTCGATGTATTTAGTGTTCATTCTTTAATGGTTGAAATGGAAATTTAGATATCCTTATTGATAATTATACTTAAAAAGTAAGAGATAACAAAAAATTAACTTGAAGATTAAATACGAATAGGCCTAGAATTTAGAATGGAACTTCTAACCGAAACCCTCTGATTAACAGCCATGGAAAGTAAATATATGTTGTTCATCAAAAATAAACATCTTTATATCTTTTCAAAAAAGACCCGTATTTTAAACATAACCAACCTTAGAGATTGTAGAGTGCAAATGTGCCAAAAAAAAACCAATAACCAAGGTTACTAGCCAATATTTCAATTTTTAAAGCATGCTGAACATATTCAGCTCTTTTTCGGTAAGATGCCTGTAACGACCCCTTGGCAAATCCTTTTTAGTTAAAGGCCCCAAAGTAACACAATCTACACGCACTACGTCATATCCTAAATGTTCGAAGATAGTGCGGATAACGCTATTTCCAGTATGTTTTATTTTCATGCCTACTTCACTCTTAGGAGAATTGTCCACATAACTTATCTCCTCTACAGTTATTTCCTTTCCCTCTATGGTTAGCCCATCTTTAATCTTTTTTAGATGTTCTGATTTCAAGTTTTTGTCCAATTCAATATGGAAAAGTCTAGGAATTCCTTTTATATTGAATTTCTGAACGAATTCGTCGTCATTGGTAAAAAGCAATAGACCTGTGGCGTTTCGTCCCAAACGGCCGAAAGGTCTGATCTTGGCAGTGGTGGCATTTGCCACCAAATCCATTACTGTCATTCCTTTCAAATTGCTTTCGGTAGTTGAAAAACCTTTAGGTTTATTTAGAAGCACATAGGTATTTGGTTCAGGGTTTAAACGGCGACCGTCAAAACGCACGTCGTCTGATAGTTGAACCTTATATCCCATTTCATTTATAATCTTTCCGTTTACAGTTACCAACCCTGTGGCAATAAATGTATCGGCTTCTCTCCGGGAACACACGCCACTATTGGCAATATATTTATTTAAACGAATGCCATCGGCAGGATCGCTTTTCTTAACAACCTTTACAGATCTTGCTGATTTAGGTCGAATGCCAATTTCCTTTCCATCTTTATCGAATTTTAATTTTGGCTTGGCAGGATCTTGTTTTCGATCCGTTTTTTTGGATATTTTATCAGATTTCACAGGGGCATTCGCGCGGGCTATGCTTTTCTTTCTTGCATTCTTGCCTGGCTTATTGGAACCCTTTTCCTTATCGTAATTATCTTGTGATCTCATTTGTAAGTTTTTGCAAAGGTACACAAAGAGCGAATGCTACCGACAATCCATATGATTTCATTCAAAGATTGTGCGAAGTATTTTCAAATAATCGGCTCGTGTGTTTAAAAACTCCATTTCGGAGATATCGACAATCTTAATATTTCCCTCTGGTTGTGTTTTGATAAACTCTAAATAACCGGCATTCACTCTCTTAAGATAGGAGGCTTCAATACCCTTTTCATAGTTGCGACCACGTTTTCGAATGTTTTCTAAGAGTTGTTCAGTATTTTGATAGAGATAAATATATATATCGGGTCTTGGCATCTCCTTGTAAATAAGGCTATAGAGTCTTTTATAAAGTAAAAACTCCACTTCAGTCAAAGTTATTTTAGCAAAAATAAGCGACTTGTTTAAATCGTAATCGGAGATAACGGACTCTTTAAATAAATTCAACTGAGTGATATCATCAACCAATTGTTGGTAACGATCGGCAAGAAATGACATCTCTAAGGGAAAGGCATATCGCGTGGGATCTTCATAAAACTTTGGCAAAAAAGGATTATCCTTAAACCTTTCCAAAACTAATTTGGCATTAAAATCTTGAGCGATCTTTGATGCTAAGCTTGTTTTACCAGCACCAATATTTCCTTCAATAGCAATATAATTGAATTTAGAAATGTTGAATTCTTTCATTGGATTCAACAACCATTTAGATTGTTTATGAAGAATGGATTTATCCTCAGTTTCAACTAAGAGTTCCGCGATATCCTTATTGAATACAGGATGCACCACTTCTGAATCGATATCATACAGAGGTTGTAAAACAAATTTCCGACTTGCGATTCGAGGATGTGGAACCGTTAGCTTTTCGGTTTCGAGAATCAATTGGTCAATTAAGAGAATGTCGATATCAATGGGTCGGGAAGCATATATTTTGGAATCGTTACGTTTACGCCCCATTGTTCTTTCAATCTTCAGAATGCTATCCATTATTATGCTATGCTTCAAATCGCTTCGCATCCAGATGGCACAATTTAGAAATGGATCGCCTTCAAACCCCATAGCTGGAGTTTCGTAAACGGAGGAGATCTTCACAATACTGCCCACCTCCTCAAAAAGCCAATTAACCGCCGTTTGCAAATGCCCAAAACGGTCGCCAATATTGCTGCCTATGGAAAGATAGAGGTTATGTGAAGGAAGAAGCGCGCTCAAACATTAACATTTAAGACGAAAATAATGAAAAGAAAAACACTTACTGTTAAATTTCTGACCAGATGTAAATTTTATTCAAATTAAATCTCTACCGAACTGCTTTTAAAGAAATTATCTGTTTAAAAGTTCTGACAATATTACAAATGGGAAGCAACCTTAATTGATAGTTATTGAAACCACGTATCCTTCATTTCCCCGTATGTTGAAAACGGTATCGTCGTCAAAAATTAGGTACTGCCCTTTAATTCCTTTTAAAACCCCTTCATAAAATGGAGTTTTCTCAAGGTTTAATGGTTTTGGTTTAACAGGATATTTTAAAACGGGAAATTGCAGATTGGTTTCACCATTGTTTTCCAAATAATAATCGATGGCTTCGGCAGGAATAAATTGTTTTAATTTATCCCTCCATAAAACTAAATCCTCATCTTTAATTTCGTTTTTTAACATGGTGCGCCAATTGGTTTTATCGCTCACATGGGCTTTTAAGGCAATTTCAGTAATTCCCGCTAAGTATCTATTGGGGACTTCTACTATTTCTATAGCCTCATGGGCTCCTTGGTCTATCCACCGGGTGGGAACCTGGGTCTTTCGGGTTACACCAACCTTTACACTGCTACTATTGGCTAGATATACTATATGCGGTTGCAACTGTACTCGTTTTTCGTACTCAAGATCACGATCTTCAATATCTAGATGCGCTTGGCTTTTTTCTGGATTGATTATCCAATCGGCTGCTTGGGGAATTTCAAAAAAACAATTGTAGCAGAAACCCTGTCGGTATATTTTCTTTTGAAGACCACAATTAAGACATTGATAATTCAGAAAATTGATAGCTACTTTCTTATTTAGCAACTGATTTACATTTAAAAAATCATTTTCAAAAATTAAGAAATACTGAATGGGATTGCCATTTTCAGTTTGCATTTTTGTAAGAACTCCTTGATAATTCATTTTATATAAAAAGGTTTGATAAAAATTTCTAGTTTAAGACCCATTGTTCAAGCGAAGAAAAATCTAGATAAATCTTAAAAGTCGTCGAATGACTCTTGTACAAGAAAAAAAAACCTATCACTTGGAAGCTCGGTCATAAATATAAAATCGCTATTTTTATAACATAAAGATACCTTAAATATATGCCAATCCCGATTGTAAATTCCATTGCCTCTTGGTTTTTGAAAAAGCGGTTCCACCAGATTGATCTTTTTCTGAAATATCCTATTGAGGTTCAGGAAGAACTGCTTTTTGCCTTGCTACAGAAAGCCAAAAATACTGAAGTGGGACTTCGTTATGATTTCGGAAGTATAAGAACTTATAGAGAGTTTGCCGAACGCGTGCCGATTACCACATATGAAGAAAATGAAGCTCAAATAGAACGCGCTCGCAGAGGCGAGAGCAATATCTTTTGGCCTTCGCCTATTAAATGGTTCGCAAAATCCAGCGGCACCACCAACGCTAAAAGTAAATTTATTCCGGTTACAATGGATTCTCTAGAAGACTGCCATTATGCAGCCAGTAAAGATTTGTTATGTATGTACCTCAACAATAATCCAAATGCGCAGTTGTTTTTGGGTAAAAGTTTGCGGTTAGGAGGCAGCAAGCAATTGTATGAAGAAAACGGGACAACATTTGGAGATCTTTCAGCTATACTCATTGATAATATGCCATTTTGGGCAGAATTCAGTAGCACTCCAAGCAATGAGATTTCGTTGATGGGAGACTGGGAAACAAAAATGCAGGCGATCGTAAACGAGACTATTAAAGAAAATGTAACTAGTCTTGCAGGTGTGCCTTCGTGGATGCTCGTTCTGCTCAACCAAGTTATGGAAACCACTGGAAAAAATCATCTTTTTGAGGTTTGGCCCAATTTGGAGGTGTATTTTCACGGAGGTGTAAATTTTGAACCTTATATTGATCAATACAACAAATTGCTTCCCAAAGAAGATTTTAGATATTACGAAATCTACAATGCATCTGAAGGATTTTTTGCCATTCAAGACCGCAATGACAACAAAGAACTTCTGTTGATGTTGGATTACGGAATTTTTTATGAGTTTATTCCAATGGATACTTATGGCTTGCCAGAGGAAAAAGCTATTCCTTTGAGCGCAGTTGAGGAGGGAAAGAATTATGCGGTAATAATTACTACCAATGCCGGTCTTTGGCGTTATAAAATTGGGGACACTGTCCGCTTTACCTCGACAGATCCTTATAGAATTAAAGTCACTGGAAGAACTAAACATCATATAAATGTTTTCGGGGAAGAATTGATAATTGAAAATGCCGAAACGGCTCTCCGAAAAGTATCTCAACTTACAAGCGCAGAAATCGTGGACTACACTGTGGCCCCTATTTTTATGAACGGAAGGGAAAAAGGAGCACATGAATGGATAATCGAATTTAAGTCCCCTCCAGAAGATTTAGAAAATTTCACAGAGCTTTTAGATTCCGCATTACAAGAAGTGAATAGTGATTATGAAGCCAAACGATTTAACAATACTACCTTGAATTCTCCAAAAATTCATCACGCTAGAGAACGCCTCTTCTATGATTGGCTAAAACAAAAAAATAAACTTGGAGGGCAACACAAGGTACCGCGACTCTCGAATACAAGATGTTTTCTGGAAGAATTGCTAGAGCTCAACAAGTAAAAGTAACCTCACAAAGTTCTACATAGATCTAACAAAAATGATAACTTATCTTTTAATTGAGAATTTCGATATGCCAATTTATTCCCAAGGAGTGTTTTAAATCGGGCAATTAAGCGGTTTATCGATGGCCGTTTTAAATAGATGTAGTTCAACGAAAATAGTAGTGAGTTCAACTAAAACTTTTGTGAACACCTTATTTCCAGAGTACTTTTGATTTTTAAAATCAATTGTATTTCAAGATGAAGCAGCTTTTATCAATAGTGTTATTTTTAGCTTTTACCGTTTTATTTTCTTCTTGTGCAACAACGCAAAAAGCACATAAAAATGAAACTGAATTAACGGGTTATAACTTGAAAAGCAAAAAGGAACAGATGCAAAGAAAAATTCTCCTAAATCGGAATAAAGCTTTACTTGCAGTGAATTAGAAATTTTATAATTCGACATATAAAAAAAACCTCGGAGCGATCCGAGGTTTTTTATTTATCAAATATATAGATTTATGAAACTGCTTTTAATTTCTTAAGAGTGGATTTATTTAATTTATCCTTCGCATATTCCTTGTCCACATTTAAGCTTTTTTCATCCGTACCAGGCAATTCGTACATGGCATCGGTAAGAACAGCCTCGCACAAAGAGCGTAACCCACGTGCACCAAGCTTATATTCAATAGCCTGCTCCACAATAAAATCAAGAGCGTCCTCAGTTATTTCGAATTTGATTCCATCCATATCAAATAGCTTCTCATATTGTTTGATAATAGCATTTTTCGGCTGAGTCAAAATAGCACGTAACGTTTCTTTGTCCAAAGGATTCATATAAGTAAGCACGGGCAAACGACCAATTATCTCAGGAATTAAACCGAAATCCTTTAAATCTTTCGGGATGATATAACGTAGCATATTGTCGCGCTCCATGCTATTTTCCTGTGCGGAGGCAGTAAATCCTACAGACTGCATATTCAATCTTCGTGAAATATGGCGTTCTATACCGTCAAATGCCCCACCGGCTATAAAGAGTATGTTTTCAGTGTTAACCTCTATAAATTTCTGATCTGGATGTTTTCTTCCACCTTTGGGTGGCACATTAACTGAAGTACCTTCCAACAACTTCAACAAAGCCTGTTGAACTCCTTCACCACTTACATCGCGCGTAATTGAAGGATTATCGCTCTTGCGGGCAATTTTATCAATTTCATCAATAAAGACAATTCCGTTTTCGGCTTTCTCAAGATTGTAGTCTGCAGCTTGAAGCAGGCGTGTTAAAATACTTTCTACATCCTCGCCTACGTAGCCCGCTTCGGTAAGCACCGTAGCATCGACTATGGCCAAGGGCACGTTTAACATACGTGCTATGGTTTTTGCCATTAAGGTTTTACCCGTTCCAGTCTGCCCAACAATAATTATGTTACTTTTCTGGATCTCAACATCGTCATCGCTCTTGGTCTGGAGAAGTCGTTTATAGTGATTATAAACCGCCACCGACATCACTTTTTTAGTATATTCCTGACCAATTACGTATTCATCTAAAAAAGCCTTTATGATTTTGGGCTTTTTCAGCATTAAATCTTTGGAGATTTCAGGATTACCCGAATGCAAAGCTTCCTCAACAACAATTCCGTGGGCTTGTTCAATACAGCGATCACAAATATGTGCGTCTAAACCAGCAATTAGCAGGCTGGTCTCCGATTTCTTTCGGCCGCAAAATGAACATTCCAAATCTTCTTTCGACATAACTTATCTTTTCTGAAAAATTTACTTTCTAACTTCGGGTTAATATTTCGTCTATCATACCGTATTCCAAGGCTTTATCAGCTTTCATCCAATAATCGCGATCACTGTCTTCATAAACTCTTTCATAAGTCTGCCCTGAATGTTTTGCGATAATTTTATATAGTTCCTCTTTTAGTGTAATAATTTCACGAGCTGTAATTTCGATATCACTGGCTTGTCCTTGAGCTCCACCCAATGGTTGGTGGATCATAACGCGAGAATGTGTCAATCCACTGCGTTTTCCTTTCTCCCCAGCACATAAAATCACGGCCGCCATGGAAGCTGCCATTCCGGTACAGATTGTCGCCACATCAGGCTTGATAAACTGCATGGTATCATATATACCCAAGCCGGCATAAACACTTCCCCCTGGAGAATTGATGTAAATCTGAATATCGCGAGAAGCATCGGTACTGGCCAAAAATAAAAGTTGTGCCTGTACAATATTCGCTACTTGGTCATTGATTCCCGTACCAAGAAAAATAATTCGGTCCATCATCAAGCGGGAAAAAACGTCCATAGCCACAACATTCATTTGGCGTTCCTCGATAATATTTGGCGTCAAGCCCACCGGATACATACTACTAATAATTTGGTCGTAGTACATATTGTTGATGCCTTGATCTTTAATAGCAAAGTTTCTGAATTCGTTACTGTAGTTCATAAACATATAAATTCGTTTGTTAAGCCTAAGCTTAATAATTTGAGTGTAATAAGGTACTGGCAAATAGCCAGAATTAAAAAGGCGTTAAATTCAATAAATCCAACGCCTAAAGATAACTATTTCTTTACTGAATTAGGCGTAAGCGTCTTTAATGAATTTATCATAAGAGACTTCCTTTACCTTAAGTTTTGCATTTTCTTTGAAAAACTGAAGCATTTTTTCGGTGTTCATCTGCTCGCTCAATCTTTCAACTTCCTCTTTGTTGGAAAGGATTCTAGCTGCAATGGAATCCAATTCCTCCTCAGTAGGATTCATCTGCCCGAATTGGGCCATTTGAGCTCTGATCATATTTTTTGAGAAATCTTTCAATTCGTCAAAAGTAACTTGAAGTTTATTTTCGGCTCGAAGTTTTCCTTCTATCAATTGGTATCGAAGTCCTTTTTCGGTTCTTTCGTATTCTTTTTTCGCTTCTTCTTCGGAAAGTCTTGTTTCACCTGTCATGGCAATCCAACGTTGAAGAAATGCATCAGGAAGATCGAATTTTGTGTTTTCAATTAAGGAATCCACTATGTCGTTCAATAATTTTTGATCACTTTGCTGTTCAAATTGCTTTTCAGCATCTTCCTTAATTTTGGCTCTTAACTCATCTTCTGAAGTAACAGCCCCAGGGCCAAACAACTTATCGAAAAGCTCTTGATTCAATTCAGCCATCTCTCGTTGGTTCACTTCTTCTATTTTTAACGAAACCTCTATATCCAAGCCGTGGGCAGCATCGTGAGAAACTCCCAAATATTTTTGATGGTCGTGATCATCGGCAAACATTCCCTTGGTTTTCAAGGTCACTGTATCGCCTACTTTTGAGCCCATCAAAACACCTAGCTGCTCTTTCCCCTTAATTTCTTCTATAGAAAAGGTAGATTTTTTCTCAATATCATTTTCAACAGAAGTAAATGTCCCGGTGATTTCGTCATCTTTTTCTACTTCGTCTTTTGAAATCAATTTCCCGAATTGTTTACGGATAGTCTTAACCTGGTTGTCCAGCATCTTATCGTCAGCAATGACTTTATATTGAATTACTTCTTTCCCTTTTAAATCGACTTCGAATTGAGGTGACAATCCTAATTCAAATTCAAAAGTGTAGTTTTCGTCATCCCAATTGATGCTAGCTTCATTCTTGGGAAGCGGATTGCCAAGAACATCCAATTTTTCTTCGTTAAGATATTTGTGAAGGGCATCTTGAAGAATTTTATTCACTTCCTCTACCAACACAGCTTTTCCGTATTGTTTTTTTACCATTCCCATCGGCACATGTCCTTTTCTAAATCCGGGAATATTTGCGTTTTTTCGATAATCACTAAGGACTTTTTCTACCTTACTGGAATAATCTTCTTTTAAAACTTCCACTGTAAGCACAGCGTTCAATTTATCAATTTCTTTCTTTGTGATGTTCATCTTATCTCTTCTGAATTTTGGGATGCAAAAGTACGGTTTTTTGTAAAACTCAACAAACATTTACAAACCGATATTCACTCGGCAAATTTACTCCTCCGGAAGAAGCGAGAAAAGAACCGATTGAAAGAGGGAGAGCAACAAACTAAAAAGTAGTGCCCACCAAAAGGAAGTCACTTGAAAGCTGGACACAAAATAGCTGGCAAGCAAAATGATTATGGCATTGATAACTAAAAGAAACAAACCGAAAGTAATCACCGTAATAGGAAGCGTTAAAAGAACTAAGATAGGTTTAACGAACAATCGCAATAAGGCGATAACTATTGCCACTATTATAGCAGATCCATAACCTTCAACCTCTATGCCGGGCAAAATTTTGGCTAGAACAACGACCGCTACAGCAGTCAATAAAAGTTTAATAATGAGTTTCATAGTGGATTAGATATTACACGTTAAAATTTAATTTCAGAAGGTAGTATTTAGCTGGGATTATTCCACAGGATTAAATATAAAAAAAACCGTTCAACAAAGTCGAACGGTTTTTGAATTTAAACTGAATATATAAGAATTATGGATTGTTATGTAGTGTAATAGTTGGGTAATCTCCAATGTAAACTCTAGGAACCGTAGCATCGTAAGTTTCGTTGATAGCTCTAATCATCAAGTTAGCAACATAGGCATATCCTCTAGGAGTTGGATGAACTCCATCTAAAGAGAAAGCTCCTCCGGTTACAAACTGTGAAGTAAGAATGCCGCCTTCATATACAATTCCACCTTGTGCAAGTCTTGACATAGCAGCTTTCGCATCCACAAAAGCAAGACCTTTGCCACTGGCCAAACCTTGGATTGTGGCGTTGTAAGCCATGGTTGCAGCGGTAACACGAGTTTGCTCCGTAGCTGTTAGTACATACTGATCGGACAAAGGAATACTCACCCCGATAACACCTTGTGGGTTGTTAGGATCCGGTACTGTCCCCAAAATAGAAGAGGAAGTCAACACCATTAGATCATTATCTTTCACTTGGCGAAGTTGGCCTAACAAAGTAGCTAACTGGACTGGAAGATTAAAAGGAGGTCCTTGTAAAATCTGGCTTACATCAGTAAGGTCGTCATCGGTCATAATAGGGTAATTTTGACCAGCAGAAAATTGGATTTTTCTTAGAGCCGCTTCTTCTGGCGAAATAATACCAACTCCAACCAATCCTGGTAAAACCTGAGTGTTATACGCGTCAAACTGTGCATTTAATTGAGCAGCTGTGGCAGCGTCTAAAGGAATAGCGTTCCTTGGAACCGTAGTAAAATATGGGATAGAAGTAACTTCTGGAATATTTACTAAAACTCCTTTGGCTCCATCAGCAGTCAAGGCATCAACTTGCTGACTATATACTGAGGCAAATACGTTGGGATCTGTAATATCGTTTCCACCGTAAGTTGAAGGATCAAAATTTCCGGTCTGATCTACTCCAGAACCTCCCGAGGTTGCATAGCTTAAGATATCATTGTTTCCAATCCACAAGGTAAAGAAAGTTCCCTTTTGAGCGGCCGCATCAGCTATTACCGTAGTACTTTCACTGCTAGCGAAACGCGCGAAATAAGGGTTAGCAGCTCCCATTGGCACTCCGGCTATATTTCCATAGCCAGGGGCAACCAAATGAAAACTCTTGGCACCTGGAACACCCATGTTATTAAAGGGGCCTGACAATTTATTTGTGATATCTGTAGTAGGAGATCCAACCAAACGAACTGGCCCAGGATTACCACTTGGACCAACGGCGAGAACAAAACGGTTCTCGGCAATTTGGGTACCGTTCAATAAAAGTCCACCGATGTTGTCGTTCATTAAAGGTTGTTTGAACTCACCCCCGCCCACAAATCCAAATTGTTGAGCCATAATGTTAGGGTAGCTATTTTCTTGCCCGGTGATATATAAAGCACCATCGGCATAACCTGCTGTCAAGGAATTCCCCACAGAGACGAATTTTGAAAAATTCGCCGTGCCACTAGTGTAAAAACCACTATCGGTGACAGGATTGTCAAATTCGGGTTCGCAACTTACAAAGCCAATGGCCAAAAGCGCGAAGGTATATTTGAATATATTTTTCATCTGTATCTAAATTATTAGCGATTAAAGTTTATAAGTAAGCCCAAGTCCTGGAACGAAGGCATTTGTTTTGTAAGTTCCTTTAAATGGAACTGCGGTTCCATCTTCAAAGTAATAGTCATAAGAAGCATCAACTTCCTTAAAGTGTGAGTAAAGGAAGGAAGCGTCAATTTGCAAACTCTTGCTAATGTTCACTGTTAACCCCGCAGTAAAGTTGCTGCTGTCGTTTCTTGGAGTTTCAGGCGCAAAGTAACCCGGTCTTACTGGCGTTTCGTCTAAATAAAATCCAGTACGTAGCGTAAACATTTAGGTAGCGTGATACTGTAAACCAAAACGATAAACAGATGAGTTCTTGTAGTTTCGAGCGTTTTTGGAATCAGGAATATTTGGATCCTCAAAATAGATGTCTAAAGATTCGTAAGCGTCCCAGAAGCTTCGATTAAAGTCAAAAGCGAAGAGCCAATCATCATTAAAAGCAAAAGACATTCCCACAGTCATTTCTGCAGGCATGGGCATAGCCGCTGTGATATTAGTATTCTTAAAAGGTGTTAATGGTGAATTGGGCACATTAGCAAAAATAGCATCGCCGTCATCGGCCTCAAGAATAATCTCCGAACGATAGGTAGCCCCTATACGTAGTTTTTCAGTTGGGTTGAACATTGCACTTGCAACCCATCCCCAGCTACTAATGCCAGAAGCATCAATAGTAACATTGGTGCGATTGCCATCAAGATCGGTTAAGGTACGGTTAAGGTTTCGGTTGAAATTTACCGAACCTGTTGCATAGATAGGTCCACCACCTACACTAATCATGTCATTTAGTTTAACCGAAACAGTAGGTTGGATATAAATGGCCTGCAATTCGATATTATTTACCAAATGCGAACCTGCCCAATTGTCCTCATATTTCACTTCACTTCCGAAAGGGGTATAAACGCCCAAACCGAAAGCTAGCCAATCTGTAGCCTTGTAAGAAGCATACAAATAAAGTGGTGTCCCCATAGGACTGTCTGACCTAGCATTTACGCCAGTTTCAGAATTTTGATACGCGATGTTGGAGAATACTCCACTCACTCCCGCAGAAATATTGAGTTTATCTTCTAAATCGACCAAACCGGCCGGGTTAAAAAACACTAATTCGCTGCTGTTTATTACAGCCACACCAGTGTGCCCCATTGCCAAGGCCTTTTGTCCCTGTAAACTCACACGGTAACCTCCCGCATAAGTTACCGCAGTTGCCATGGCAAAAACGGTGAGTAGCAATACTTTCTTCATAAGTTTATTTTGTTTAGAGTTAATTTCTTTCGTTTTAAATAATAAGGAATTTATACGATTTATTATGCATGCATAACATTTACTTATGCAATATTATAAAAAATTCTTAACATTATCATAAAATTCTTCTGGGTTTTCGGCGTGCAACCAATGTCCAGCTCCTGATATTGTCTTTATAATCGCCTCGGGGAAATGTTTTTTGATTAATATTTCATCCATGGATTGGATATAACCACTTCTTTCACCTGCCAAAAAAAGTGTATTCCCTTCAAAAACAGTATTTTTGGGAAGAGCAACTCCTACTTCGTTTACTTTTTCAGTAAGAACAGGTAAATTGAGGCGTAGCCCGAATTCATTTTTATCTTTCCGAAATAAATTTTTCAAAAGAAACAAACGGATTCCCTCTTCCTCAATATATTCTGAAAGTTGATCTTCTGCCCCTTGACGAGTTTGAATCTTTGAAAAATCGAGAGAAGAGAGGGCTTTCAAAATATCATGATGATGCGGCGGATAGGCTTTGGGCGCAATATCTGCAACAATTAATTTTGAAACTACTTGAGGGTTATCAACTGCAAATTGCATAGCGACTTTCCCCCCCATGGAATGTCCGAGCAAAACCACTTCGTTCAAATTATGTTCCGCACAATATTCCTTTAAATCTTGTGCCAACAACTTGTAAGAAAACTCATCACTATGGAAACTTCTACCGTGGTTACGTTGGTCTAAAAGATGCACCTCGTAACCTAATTCGGAAAAATGAGTGCCCAGGGTTTTCCAATTATCGCTCATGCCAAAAAATCCATGGAGAATTATAAATGGATTGCCTTTGCCTAATATTTGAGAGTGTAATTTCATTTTCTGATATTTTTTTGGAAACAAAGAATTAAGAGTGCTGGTTTTCAAAAGCACTTAGGATACCTTCTATTTTAGGATTATCTACAAACGAACTCCTCTTTCTAAAGTGACGAATAAAATCGGGAGTTTGGGGCTCATTTCCATAATTATCAAAATAAAATCTCAGCCATTTTTCTGTCCATGCTGCATCATCGGAATGCGCGACAAGCAACATGAGCGCTCCCTTAAAATAATTCTCTTGGTGATATTCCTTGACCAGAAAAAGATTTTGAAATAATTTTCGGTTCTCTTTGTCAATCCTTGCTTGCAAATCCACGTCCATTTCTCGAAGAGGGGATCGATACCAATGATCTCGAATTCTTATATATCGCATTGAATAGAAGAGCCTAGCATTTTCTCGGCTTAAATTCCGTTTTTTAACATCTTGTGACCCACAAGAAAAAAACAATCCAATAAGGTAATCTAGTTCGTAATCCAGAAGAGGTGGAATTGAAATTTCTCTGTTTGGTCCAGTCTTGCCTAAATAAAGACTTAGAGGCTCGGCGACGTTTTTGCAGATGGCCATGGAATCTTCTTTAACTGCCAAATGTAAATACCTTTTCGTATTGGCAGAATCTTTTGCCATTGCACTCAAATTTGCCTTATAAGACAAAAACTGCGCCTTATTGATTACATTTTCAATACGAATTTCCTCGTATTTTTTGATTGAATCTGAAATACTGAATGTCCTTAAATCGGCATCACTTAAGGAAATAAACCATGGTACGTCCACCTCATTCTTTTTTGATTCGCATCCCAACAACAAAAAGCTCAAAACAGTTATTTTCAGGAATTTCCTCATAAAAACATTTTATTTAAAAAGAATTATATATTCCGCAATACTCTTATTTCAATCTCTTTAAATATCCACCGATCACTTTCTCAAGACCATCATAAAGCGACTCCGAAATAAGCGCATGTCCGATGCTAACCTCTAAGAGATGGGGTACGTTTTCTTTAAAAAATAAAATATTATCCAAGGAAAGATCGTGACCAGCATTTACGCCCATTTTTAATTTATGCGCGAGCTCGGCACATTCAGCATAGGGTTTTACGGCTTCCTTATTTCCCAATGCATATTGATCTGCATATTCTTCAGTGTAAAGTTCAATCCTATCGGTACCGGTTTCGGCCGCACCTTCAATCATTTTTAAACTTGGATCCACAAATATAGCAGTGCGGATTCCGTTTCTTTTAAACTCAGCAATGATTTCTTTTAAATAATCTTTGTGTTTCACCGTATCCCAACCAGCGTTGGAGGTTATGGCATTAACCGCATCGGGAACCAAGGTTACTTGGGTAGGTTTTATTGCCAACACCAAGTTCATAAAATCATCCATAGGGTTTCCTTCAATATTGTATTCTGTGGAAACAATAGGTTTTAAATCAAAAGCATCCTGATAACGGATGTGGCGCTCGTCTGGTCGCGGGTGTATGGTAATTCCTTGTGCACCAAACTTCTGCACATCTATCGCCACCTTTAAAAGGTTGGGCATATTGCCGCCACGGGAATTGCGCAGAGTGGCTATTTTGTTGATGTTTACACTTAGTCTTGTCATTTTATTAGTCTTTAGTCTTTAGTCATTAGTAGATGGTCTAGGATCTACGAAAATCGTCTACAAAGCTCATCATTTTTTAGGGAGGAGGTTGTATTTAACAAAAATACAAAGCTCACCGTGTTTAAGGAACCTTTATTTTAAGTAATTTGCATAAAAATTGACAACATGGAAACCCAAAATTATATTATTAATGATGTGGTGCCTATAGATATTTCCTCCCAAATAAAGGAGACACAAACGGTCTTTAACCAACTCACCTACAGCCACATACCCGTAGTAAAAGATGGCCACTATATTGGTTGCATCTCAGAAAACGACGCTTATTGTTTTGAAAACAACAAACAGCTCATCGAGTTTGAATATGCTCTAGAGCCTTTTTATGTGCTTGAAGACACCAATTGGCTCGATATCTTAGAGGCATTTGCCCTTCACAAAACCAATATTATGCCGGTATTAGGTAAAGACAACTCCTATATGGGATATTATGAACTAGGAGATATTATGAGCCTTTTCAACAATACACCCTTTCTAAACGAGACTGGTGGCATTATTGTAGTGGAAAAAGCGCAACAAGATTATTCCTTTAGTGAGATTTGCCAGATTGTGGAAACAAACGGCTCCAGAATTTTTGGGGTGTTTATTTCAAAAATGGAAAATGGAATTGTCCAGGCCACTCTAAAAGTTGGTCATACAGGCATAAATAGCATTGTGCAGACCTTCCGAAGATACGGTTACGATGTGGTTAGCCACCACGAAGAGGATAAATTTATAGAAGACCTAAAGGAACGGTCCCAATATTTGGACAAATACCTTAATATATAGCAGGTTCAATCATTTGTCGAGATATAATTAAATATTGAACGATTTTAAATTGATTTAAATGAAAATTGGGATTTACGGACAGTTTTACCACGACAACTCTGAAATCTATATACAGCTCTTGCTACAGGCGCTTCAAGAGAAAGAGACTGAGGTGTTTATTGAGGAAAATTTTCTCGATATCATAAATCAAAATCAAGACATTAAAAATAACTTTTCAAACTTCGCCACTTTTAAAAAACTAGACCCTAGTTTTGATCTCTTTTTCAGTATTGGCGGAGATGGCACCATCCTAAAAGCGGTGACTTTTGTTAGGGATATGGGAATTCCTATAGTAGGAATAAACACCGGGAGGCTCGGATTTCTGGCAACCATTCAAAAAGAAGAAATTGCTGAAAGCCTGAACCAGATTCTCAATGGCGATTATTCCATTTCGGAAAGAAGTCTTCTCACAGTACAAACATTTCCGGCCAATGAAGAAATACAACCCCTTAATTTTGCTCTAAACGAGATTGCCCTCAATAGGAAAAACACCACTTCTATGATTAAAGTGGAAACTCATGTAGACGACAATTATCTCACCTCCTATTGGTCAGACGGTCTAATTGTTGCAACCCCTACAGGATCCACTGGTTACTCGCTAAGTTGTGGAGGCCCAGTAATCGACCCGAGTGCCAAAGGTACAGTACTTACTCCAATCGCACCTCACAACCTCAATGCTAGACCTTTGGTAATGCCGGATTCTGTGGTGATTTCATTAAAAGTTTCAGGCCGGGAAAACAGTTTTTTAATTTCCTTGGATTCGCGGGTAGCTACAGTGGAAAATGAAACCTTAATTATTATCAAAAAGGCGTCTTTTACAATCAAGCTTCTTCAACTTAACGAGGATAGTTTTATTAAAACTTTGCGTAAAAAACTTTTGTGGGGAGAAGATAAACGCAATTAAAATTTAAAAAAAAATAGGTCAAGCCGATTGGAAACAATGAAAACCCTTAAAATTTGTTAATCAACAGAGACAATTGGGCGCAGCTTATCGCTAACCCAAGTTAATTCTTATATTTGCAAACTTTTAGAGAAATATGAAGTCTTTCGCGACAGCATTTTTAATATTTTCCACAGCATACCTAGCGCATTCACAGACCTATGAGGCTGGATTCCTTTTGGGAGGTGCCAATTATATAGGCGATGTGGGCAAAACCAACTACATAAGCCCAAGTAGTTTGGCTGCAGGAGCCATTTTTAAATGGAACCGAAGCCCGAGACATTCGTTTCGCGGGTCTTTTTTAGTGGCAAATATAAAGGGCGATGACGCAAAGAGCGACAATAGTCGAAGAAATGAACGAGGTTATTCCTTTCAAAATTCAATAAAAGAATTATCCATTGGGTTGGAATATACTTTCTGGGAGTTCGATGTGCATAGCGGAAGAAACATCTCGACCCCTTATTTATATACCGGACTCACTGGTATTTCATATAACGCGTTATATAAAAAGAGCAACAATCAAATTGTGAAGTATGACAATGCCTCTACTATCGCCATTCCAATGGTGGTGGGCTATAAGGCTATGTTGAGCACAAACGTAATGGTAGGTTTTGAAATCGGTGCGCGATACACTTTCACCGACAATTTAGACGGAAGCAATCCCGGAAAGGAATATGAAGATAGGGAAGATCTAAAGTTCGGCCACCTAAATAATGACGACTGGTATGTTTTCACTGGTATAACCGTTACTTTTGCCTTTGGACGAAAACCGTGTTACTGTAATTTTTAAATGAGCTTACAAGACCAAATAAATAAAAATAAACTTCCGCGGCACTTGGCTATCATCATGGATGGCAATGGTCGTTGGGCGATGGAAAAGGGTATGTTCCGCTATAAAGGCCATGAAAATGGCGCCAAGGCAGTACGGGAAATAGTGGAAGGCAGCGCTCAAATAGGAATTAAATATCTTACGCTCTACGCTTTTTCGACAGAGAACTGGAGCCGTCCAAAAATAGAAGTCCAATTATTGATGAAGCTTTTGGTTTCCTCCCTTAAAAAGGAGATAAAAACCTTGGAAGAAAATGATATAAAGTTAAATGCCATCGGCAACTTGGAAGCACTCCCCAATACGGCTCATAAAAAACTTTTGAGCGTAATGGAAAAAACCAAGGACAATAAGAGGATGACCTTAACTCTTGCGCTGAGTTATGGTTCAAGAGAAGAAATTGTAAAAACAATAAAAGAGATTAGTCTTAAAGTTAAAAATAACCTAATTTCGCCGCACGATATTGATGAAACGGTTATTAATAATCATCTTTACACGCAAAATTTACCAGACGTAGATTTATTGATACGCACCAGTGGCGAACAGCGAATCAGTAACTTTCTGCTTTGGCAAATAGCGTACGCCGAATTGTATTTCACCCAGACACTTTGGCCAGATTATACAAAAAACCATCTTTTTGAAGCAATATTAAATTATCAAAACAGAGAAAGAAGATTTGGAAAAACCAGTGAACAACTTAGCTAAAAGTTCCTTATTGCATATATATAGAAAATCTTATTGTATTTTTTTACTTACAATACTCTCGGTTTTTTCTCTACAGGCCCAACAAAAGGAGTTGGACACAGGGCGCAAATACACCATAAGGACTATTTCGGTCACTGGCGCACAAAGCTTTAACGAGCAAACGGTGATAGCCTTTACCGGACTTAAAAAAGGTGATCGAATCTACATTCCTGGTGAGAAGTTAAGTCAGGTCACTAAGAAACTTTGGGAGCAAAACTTATTTAGCGATATCGCTTTCTACGTTACCGATGTAGACGGAGACGATGTTGATTTGGAACTCTACATTGTAGAGCTCCCAAAACTACGGGAAGTTACTATTGAAGGAAAAAAAATTCGGAAATCCAAGAAGAAAGAAATCATCAAGGACAACGATTTGAAACCAGGCGTTAAAATCACTGAAAACCTTCTAAATACTACCAACAACTATATTACCAAAAAGTATCAGAAAGACGGCTTTTTCAACACCGATGTAGCTATTACCACCAAACCATATGTAGATTCTACAGGAGTAGAAATCTCTAAGGACATGACTATCGACATAGATAGAGGAAAAAGGGTAAAAGTAAAGTCTATAACTTTTGAAGGAAACGAACATTTTTCGGATGGCAAACTTCGAAGGTCGATGAAAAAAACAAAACGAAAGAACGTAGCCCGCATCTGGAAACGATCCAAATATACCGAGGAAGGTTTTGAGGAGGATAAAGCTTCAATACTCAAAAAATACAAAGCCAATGGTTACCGTGATGCTCGAGTAATAGATGACAGTTTAACGATTTTAGATAAAAAAAATATAGCCCTTAACATTAAGTTGGAAGAAGGCGATAAATACTATTTTGGCGACATCAAGTTCATCGGAAACAGCGTTTTTACAGATGGTCAATTACGTCAACTTTTGGGAATTAAAAAGGGAGATATCTACAACGGAGTTTTACTTCAAGAAAGGATTCAGGACGATTCTGCACCTGACGCCGAGGACATCACCAACCTTTACCAAAACAACGGTTATCTTGCTGCCCGTATTAATCCTGTGGAAGTGGCAGTGCGCAATGACACAATCGATTTCGAAATCCGAATCATGGAACGCAATTTGTTTTATTTTGACCACGTAACTGTTGTTGGAAACGACCGCACCAACGATCACGTTATTTATCGTGAATTGCGTACCCGTCCAGGACAGAAATACAGCAAGCGTGATGTAGTAAGAACTATTC
>Ga0079223_10000014_pt1 | contig 46930 bp, 50 predicted proteins | sample Stecom2011_FD_75072 | JGI IMG/M metagenome (GOLD analysis project Ga0079223, IMG submission 75072) | Agricultural soil microbial communities from Utah to study Nitrogen management - Steer compost 2011 | ecosystem: Environmental > Terrestrial > Soil > Agricultural land | place: USA: Utah...
GGCAGGTATGTGCGGATAGTATCGGGATGTATCAATATTCCGGAGTAGGGGGACAGATGGATTTTATCCGTGGTGCCTCGCTTTCGGAAGGAGGGAAGCCGATTATAGCGATGCCCTCAACTACCAATAAGGGAATTTCAAAAATTGCTCCCTTTTTAAAAGAAGGCGCAAGTGTTACTACTACTCGAGCTCACGTTCATTATGTGGTAACTGAGTATGGGGTTGTAAATCTTTTTGGGCAGGGACTTGAGCAAAGGGCTAAGGCTCTTATATCCATAGCTCATCCCGATCATAGGGAATATCTATCCGCAGAGGCTAGAAAAAGATTTGGAAAAAACATATAACTACCTCTGTTCCTTGTTTTTATTAATGAATTGGAAGACGAAAAAGGTGTCTAGAAGAGTACTTTGTAAGATATTTTAGCAGAATTTCCTTTTAAGTGAATCTCGTTTTTTATCTTTAAAAAATAATTTTTAGTATGTTTTCAAAAGCTTGTGAATATGGTATTCGTGCTGTTTTGTTTCTTGCAAAGCAAGCTCAGGATGATTTAAGACCTAATATTACCGAAATAGCCAAGGCAACAGCTTCGCCTGAGGCTTTTACTGCAAAGATTCTTCAACAGCTTGTAAAAGGTGGGATTGTTCTCTCAAAAAAAGGACCCAATGGTGGTTTTTATATGGCGAAGGATTCTAAGTTGCGACTGATTGAAATAGTAACTGCTATAGATGGCGATAAAATATTTCACGGATGTGGCTTGGGCTTGGCTCAATGTTCTTCCTTGCATCCTTGTCCAGTCCACGATCAGTTTGAAGATGTTCGAGAAGGTTTGAAACAAATGTGTGAAAACACATTCGTTATGGACTTAGTGACAAAACTGAACCTCGGCGACACCTTTCTGAAAGTCTAATCTTTACTTTTCCGGTTTTAATCGACTAACAATTCTTTTATTTCTGATAGTTTTATCAGAAATAAGAATTTTGGCTATCTTTGCCAAGACGAAACCGAAGAATTATGTTTTCAAAAGCTTGCCAATATGGTATTAAAGCCTCAGTATATATAGCGTTGCAATCTTCTTATGGCAATAGGGTAAGTCTTAAGGAAATAGCGGAAAAAATAGATACTCCCGAGGCATTTACGGCCAAAATACTCCATCAGCTTGCAAAAAGCAATATCTTAAATTCATTAAAAGGTCCTACTGGAGGATTTGTTATTGAGGATGGTAAGGCCCAGACCATTAAATTAAGCGATATTGTTTCGGCCCTGGATGGAAAATCCATCTACGAGGGTTGTGCCTTGGGTTTTGATACTTGTGATGAACGCGAACCGTGTCCTATGCACCATAAGTTTGTTGGGATAAGAAATAATCTAAAAAACATGTTGGAAACCACAAACCTTTTCGAATTGGCACATGGCCTAGTTGATAAACAGACTTTTCTGAAACGCTGAATATTTTTTTAAAATGATTTCTGACAAAAAGGTAATAAATTAAACTAATCTATGAAAAAGCTAAAGTATTTCATTTTATTAACCCTTAGTTTGTTGCCGTATCTGGCAATTTCACAAAACAAAATTATCTCTACTGAAAACTGGGAAAGCAGTCCTGGAATTATTGGAACTTTAATCTTGGTAGCTATAGTTCTCGTGGTTGCTATCATCATTTTTTTAGTGCGCCTTAATTCCTATGTAGATAGGATGAAAAGCCATCGTACCCATAAAAATCGTTCCGCCTTTGAGGATGAAATCATCGCTCTTGAAGATGGTGAAATCGATTATATTCTAGAAAGGAGAAAGGCTGGACTTAAATATAAATTACACGGAACTGAATTGGGTGGGGAAGATGAAGCCGTTGACGAAAAGGGTTTAATCCATCATATAGAAAACAAACCCAATAATGCGTTTTTTGACGAAAAGAAAAAGACATCTCTAAGCATTGAGACTCCAGAACCTTTAAAAAAGTTGGTGATTTATTATATAGCCGCCGCAGCTGTGTGGTTGGTAGTAGGGACACTCGTGGGACAATATTTAGGAATGAAATTTCTCTGGCCGGAAATGGATCATCAAGCAGCTCTTTCCTTCGGTCGTCTTCGTCCAGTTCATACCAATATGGTTTTCTGGGGATGGTCTTCTCTGGGAATGATCGGTTTGGGATATTTTGTGATCGCCCGTACTTCCAACAATGTAATCCATAGTTATAAATGGGGATGGATTGGATGGGGCTTAATAAATGCTACTATTATTTTGGGAAGTCTGGCTCTTATGGCAGGAATCAATAATGGGGGAGGAGAGTACAGAGAATATATTTGGCCTATTATGTTGCTATTTGCTATTGCTTTGATACTAACTTTTTGGAATTTCTATAAAACGGTCGCCACCAGAAAAATATCGGAAATATACATTTCAAACTGGTTTATTCTAGCTTCTTTAATTTGGACCATAGTTCTGTCTATCATTGGGTATTTACCTTTTTACCAAGACGGATTGGGCGAAACAGTTATCCAAGGTTACTATATGCATCAAGGTGTTGGAATGTGGTTTATGACATTTACTTTGGGTCTGGTTTATTATTATTTGCCGTCTTCTCTTAACAAACCCATTTATTCCTATTCTTTAGGAGTATTGGCTTTTTGGACACAAATGCTTTTCTACACTATGATTGGAACACACCACTTTGTGTTCAGTCCGTTACCGTGGTGGTTGCAGACGGTGGCCATTGTTTTTAGTGCCGGGATGGTTATTCCAGTTGTAGCTGGGACTACCAACTTCTTGATGACGATGAGAGGAAGTTGGAACCATATTTCCAAAAGCTATGTGCTTCCATTTTTCTTGGTCGGAACCATTTTTTACTTTGTTGGCTCGATGCAGGGATCATTACAGGCATTTAGGTTCACAAACTATGTGTGGCACTTTACCGACTTCAATGTTGCCCACTCGCATATGACTATGTACGGAATTATCGCCTTCTTTTTGTGGGCGTGTATATATGCCATTTTACCCAAACTTACTGGCAAAGAACCACCACAGGTTTTGGTTGGAGCACATTTTTGGTTGGCATTTATTGGCCTTTTCGCCTATATGATGTCAATGATGGCCGGAGGAACCTACAAGGGATTAAGTTGGATAGATGGGAACCCATTTATAGAATCTGTCATTTTGATGAAACCCTTTTGGGTTTGGCGGGCCATTGGAGGAACTCTCATGTTCGCTTCGCATTTAGTGTTTGCCTACAACCTTTATTATATGGCGAAAAACTATAGAAAAGTAGAGGCTGAGGTCGAATCACAAAAAATTGAAGAAATAACCGTTTAATAAGATTTATAAAAATGCTCAATTTTCATAAAGAACATAAAAATTTGGTACTCACGGCAGGAGGGGTTTTTATAGCCTTGAGTATAATGGTGTCAATTTTACCGGCATTCCAGATGCAGGAAACGGAACCAATTCCAGATCAAAAACCATTGACTGCCCAAGAGGAAAAAGGACTTCACATATATGTTTCCGAAAACTGTATGGCCTGTCATACACAACAAGTTCGGAATATAGAAATGGACAATATGTGGGGAGATCGCCCCTCTATTCCATCTGATTATTATTATAGTAAAAAAAGACTGGACGTGTGGCGACAATCTCCTTCCTTACTGGGAAGTGAACGAACTGGTCCCGACCTTACCAATATTGGAAAAAGACAACCTAGCGACGACTGGCATTTACTTCATTTATACAATCCACGTTCTGTTGTTTCAGAATCTGTAATGCCGTCCTATCCCTGGTTATTCAAGGAAAAAGATAGCATTTTGGTAGGAAGTGATGAAAAAGCCATTGCGGTGCCAAAGGAATATTTCAATAAACCCGGAAAGAAAATAGTGGCAACTCAAGATGCGTTGGCTTTGGTGGAATACCTGAAATCACTTAAACAAACAGATATGCCCGGAGGAAATATAAACGATTTTATTCCTGCTTTAAGAAAAATTCAAACCGAAGGAATGAGCGCCGATGGGAAATCTGGAGGTTTGGATGGGGCAGCACTTTACAAACAAACTTGTGCGGCCTGTCATCAAGATAACGGAAAAGGTATAGCAGGAGCGTTTCCACCTTTGGCTGGAAGTTCTGTAGTAAATAAAGAAGATACTGAGCTATTGATTCGAATCGTACTTCAAGGCTATAATGCCCGACCGGATTATGGCGTAATGCCTCCTTTTGGTGATCAGCTTAAGGATGCCGAAATTGCCGCTATCCTTACTCACGAAAGAAGCAGTTGGGGAAATAATGCGGCGGAAGTTAAAGAAGAGGACGTAAAGAAAATTCGTGAATATGTTGAAAAAGAATTAAACCCATAAACTATGAAAAGGATACTTCAAATAGCTATAATTTTATTTTTATTCGGGAAGCAAGTTGCAATGGCCTGCGACGTATGCCAAAAGAACCAACCTACAGGTTTTAAAAATATTACTCATGGTGCTGGACCTTCTGGTAATTTCGACTACATAATAATGGGAACAGCTTTAGTAATAGTTTTAGCAACCCTTTACCTCAGCTTTAAATATTTGATAAAACCACAGGAGAACAACCCAGACCACATTAAAAACATTGTTAAGAACGAAGGATTTTAAAACATGGAAGATAACAGGATCATAAAAGTATTTTTAGATGATGACCCCAAACCTTTTGCATCTTTTGCACCACCAGTTAAGATTGTGTTGGACACAACCAAAATTCCTGACGGCAAGCACAAATTGCGAATCGTAGCAAGATCTTCTAATGGAGTGGAGGGATTGCGTGAAATTCCATTTGTGGTGCGCAACGGACCGGCCATTTCGGTGGTGGGATTAAAAGACAATGAAACTGTAGATACTCAAGTACCACTAATTATCAACGCCTACGGAAGTGAAACAAAGGACTTTTTTGTGATTAAAGGATCCGAAACACCAAAGGCTATTCCGGCGTGGGTTTGGGCCCTTGTTATTGCATTTATTGCATATGGATTGTTTTATCTCATTATGTATTGGAGCCCAGATCTTTATGAGTCATTTTTTTAATTAAAGAAAAGCTGTTAAATCTTTGATCAATCTATCAAAATCAAAGGATTTGAATGCTCTAATTGTTGATATTTAACTGAATTAATGATAACTTTATCAAAAATTAAAACTATGGAAGATTCAAATATGTTTCCTAATACTACTCGAGAACTCGCTGAGAAAAAGGCTGCACTCGCACCCCAAAATATTGAAGCCTGGCGAAATTTCAGCAAAACTGTCTTTCAAGCCGGAGCTTTGGATGAAAAAACAAAACAACTAATTGCCGTGGCAGTGGCACATGTTACCCAATGTCCTTATTGCATACGGGCGCATACTCCACAAGCACTTAGAAAGGGTGCTTCAAAAGAGGAGGTAATGGAGGCAATTTGGGTGGCTGCCGAAATGCGCGCAGGTGCTGCTTATGCACATGCAACTTTGGCTATGGAGGAAATGGAGAAACACGGCCATTAATAATTAATTTTTGGGCGTAACTGACCCTACCATTCAGGCATCGAATATATAAACACTTTATTATGAAAAATGAACCTATTAAGATAAAATCCATTGAACACGTCACTCACGATGTGTTGCGGATTGTTACTGAAAAACCTTCTGACGTTAAATTCCATCCGGGTCAAGCCACGGAAATTTTCATCGACAAACAAGGATGGCAGAATGAAGGTAGACCATTTACATTTACGGGTCTTCCGGAAAGGGATTTTTTGGAATTCACCATTAAAACCTATCCGGAGCGGAAGGGGGTTACCAATGAACTACTATCTCTTAAATCTGGCGATCAATTAATTGTCAACGATATTTTTGGAGCAATAGAATACAAAGGAGAAGGCACTTTTATTGCCGGCGGGGCTGGAGTAACGCCATTTATTTGCATTTTCCGTGATTTAAAAAACAAAAATAAGTTAGGAAACAACCAGCTTCTATTCGCTAATAAAACAAAGGCTGATATAATTTTGCAGGAGGAATTCAGTGAAATGTTGGGCCAAAACTTTATCAATATTCTTTCGGAAGAAGAGACCAAGAACTATTCTCATGGGCAGATTTCGGAAGAATTTATAAAAAAGAATGCCACTTCCTTGGAGTCATATTTTTATTTATGCGGACCGCCGCCGATGATGGATGCCGTAATTAAGCAATTGAAAGGGCTTGGTATTTCTGAAGATAAAATTGTAATGGAAGAATTTTAGTAAAGAGAGATGGAAAAAGAAAGAATGGAGTATTTTAAAGTCGATCCCGGCGCCCTCCAAGGAATGTTGGAGATGGAAAAATATCTCGCACAATCAGGGCTGGATCGAACTATTTTTGAACTGGTAAAAATGCGTGCCTCCCAAATAAATGGTTGTGCCTATTGTATCGATATGCATTCCAAGGACGCACGGCTTGCCGGGGAGACCGAACAACGGTTATATGGTTTATCTGCTTGGCGTGAAACCTCTTTTTATTCAGAAAAAGAAAGAGCAGCTTTGGCTTGGACGGAGTCACTCACCCTAATTTCAGAGAATGATGTTCCTGAAGCACTCTATGCAAATGTGAAAAAACATTTTGATAAAAAGGAACTGCTCGCCCTGACAATGGCCATTGTGGCAATCAACGGGTGGAACCGGTTGGCAATTAGTTTCAGAACGGTTCCCGGCTCGTACAAGCCGAAAAATGTTTAAAATAAATTTAAATGAATATTTCTTCTAAAATAGCTGTAGTAACTGGAGCCAGTAGTGGTTTGGGTGCAGCTATATCCAAGGCATTGGTGGAGGAGGGCGCGACAGTTTATGGGATTGCAAGAAATTCAGCAGCACTTGAAAATATTCAGAAGACCTTAGGCCAAAATTTCATTCCCATCCGCTTGGATATTTCAAATCTTCAGGCAGTAAAGGAATGGATTAAGATGACTTTTTCGAAACAAAAATCACCAGATATCTTGATAAATAATGCTGGCGCGGGATCCTTCGGAAAAATAGATGAGATCCCATCGGAAGAATGGTACGGAATGGTGAACACCAACTTGAATGGGCTTTACAATATGAGCTCCGAGATAGTACGATTTATGAAAATAAAATCTACATATCCTCATATTATCAATATAGGTTCAATTTTGGGCACCACCACTCGAGCCGATGCAACTGCATATTGTGCCACGAAATATGGGGTAAGAGGGTTCAGCGAGGCGCTTTTAAAGGAATTGCGTGAATTCAACATAAAAGTTAGTTGTATAAATCCAGGATCAATCGAAACGGAGTTTTTTAAGACCTCCGGGATAAATTCCCACGGGAATATGTTGCAACCTAAAGAATTGGCCACAACAATCTTGCACCTTTTAAAAACACCAGATAATATGTTGATAAGTGAAATGACCATTCGGCCTTTGAATCCTAAAGCACCGGAATAATAAGAGAAGGCCAGTTTTTTTTAATTCATTGAAAATGGGGTATATTAAGCGCTTTCTCTCGATGTTTAAAATCGCCAAAAAAGAGACGACTGAGGTTAAAAGCTCCAAAGATTGTCCTTTTTGTTGGGGATATCAGGATTATGGTTCTACCACGCGAATTATGACCCAAGACAAGCAAATAGATGTGAAAAATCATCGGGATAAGTATGTTAAGGTTGGGAAGTTTATGGTGGAACATGTAGATGGCTTCAAGAACAAAAAAAGAATTGTGGAGCGTTGCCCTAAATGTGGCGGAAAACGAATTAGATATAAAGAAAACCCTAAATAAGAATATGGAAACAAAAAAACCGATAAAACGGCACATAGCTTTGCAACCATTGAGCAGACAGCACCATTTCGGATTGTTGTTCAGTTGGAAATTGAGGAAAGGCTTTACCAAAAATGTGGAAATAAATAGAATGGTAGATTATGCCGCTTGGTTTTATAACAATGAGATAAAACCCCATTTTAGAGATGAAGAAAAATACGTATTCCCTATCATGGAGCCAGGTAATGAATTGGTCGAGCGAGCCCTCAAGGAACATCGAAGAATAAAACGTCTTTTCACCAATATGGAAAATCCCGAAAAATCCCTTCACCGTTTGGAGGAAGAACTCGATGCTCACATTCGATTTGAGGAACGTGTGCTTTTTAATGAAATTCAAAATGTAGCCACTGCCGAACAACTTCAAAAGATTGAGGAAATCCACGAAGAGGATGAAAAACACCAGGAATATCACGATCCTTTTTGGGAAGATTAAATAGGCCTAATCAATTGTGAAAGAGGGCCATAGGAATTCTGCGTGCATTTTCTTAAGAGTGTTTAATTCAATTTCAGATAAGGTTGTCGTTTTTATGATTTAAATCATAATTAGTGAAGTTGAGGTTTCCGACATTTGCACAGCAATACAGTTTTTGTTTCACATAAAATATTTTAAAATGACAACACTTCAAGAACGAACAGTAGCCGATGTGGTTACCGAAAATATAAAAGCCGCCCACGTGTTCAAAAAGCACGGTATTGATTTTTGCTGTGGTGGTGGAGTAAGCATTAAACGCGCCTGCGAGAAAGCCAAAATCGACCCTGCAATTATTGAAGCCGAATTACTAAGGCTGGATACTGCGCCTGACCGCGCTTCAGATTACAACAGTTGGAAATTAGATTTTCTAACCGACCATATTTTAAATGTGCATCACCACTATGTAGAAGAGAGTAGCCCGCTTTTGTTGCAATATTCCAAACGTGTAAATCACGTTCATGGACATCATTACACCGAGCTGGCTGAGATTGAGGCATTAGTTCTTCAGGTTGTCCAAGCCATGGCGGGGCATCAAAGAAAAGAGGAACTGATTTTATTTCCTTTTATTAAGAAATTGGTGAAAGCCGAAAGAGAAGGCACTGAAGTACCAAGCGTTCACTTTGGCTCCGTAGAAAACCCCATTAAAATGATGGAAGATGAGCACGAAGAGGCTGGAGAAATAATGCGAAAAATTGCCGAATTGAGCGATAATTATACACCTCCACAAGGAGCTTGCAATACCTATCGCGCTTTTTACGCTAAACTAGATGAATTTGAGCAGGATCTGCATCAGCATATTCACTTAGAAAATAATATTCTTTTCCCTAAAGCTTTGGCTTTGGAGAAAACCTTGAAGAACAACTAATCTCCAAATTAAAAATTAGGCCCCAAATCTATTTTTTACATTTTGATTGGTTTTTATAAGTCTGGAAGTTGGGAAGAAAATATTTTTCCCATTACTTCCAGACTATTTTGTTTTACTTTTGGCCGGTGATTGATCTTAAAAAGCATATTAGTGTAGGGGTATTCTATTTCCTTTTGGTGGTATTAATGGGAGTATTGCTCCGGGCATTTTACGTTTTTTCTATTCCCTTAAATTATAAGTATATTCTCCATGCCCATTCCCACACGGCATTGTTGGGATGGATTTATCTTGGTATAACTACTCTTGTTTATAAAGTATTTCTAGCGGAAGCACAAAAGCCTCGACTCTATAAACGGATATTTATCTTCACCAACCTCTGCATTCTTGGGATGCTGATTACTTTCCCCATTCAAGGCTATGCTCTGTTTTCTATAATCTTTTCCACTTCATTTTTATTTGCATCCTACTGGTTTACTTGGTTTGCTTTGAAATATGTGCCACTACATTTTAAATCCCGTTTTTCCTGGAAGATGGCTCGTGCATCGCTTTGGTATCTCGTACTCTCAAGCATCGGTCCCTGGGCAGTAGGAGGGGTGATGGCCACTTTAGGAAGTACTTCTATTTGGTATAAAATTTCTATTTATTATTATCTGCATTTTCAATATAATGGTTGGTTTATTTTTGCCTTATTGGGGATTCTATTTTATTTGTTTGAAGAATTTGGCGTAGAATTTAATTCAAGAAAATTAAAATCCTTCTTTTTTCTGCTTAATCTCGGCGTGATTCTAAGTCTGTTTCTCTCTATTCTTTGGACCGTTCCTCCTAAAATCTACTATTGGTTGGGTGGTTTAGGAGCCCTGGTGCAAATAGCGGCCTTTTTTCAACTTTTCGACATTTTGAAAAAGCATTTCGATTTATTAAAACAGAAGGTCGGAAAACTGTCGACCTTGCTATTGAGATGGGCGGCAGTGTTGATGCTCGTAAAAATATTAATGCAATTTTTGTCTTCAATTCCCCATTTGGCAACTATTTCCTTTGTGTTTAAAGATTTTGTGTTAGGATATCTACATTTGGTTTTCTTGGGAATTATAATTCCAATACTATTGGTTTTTTTACGGTATTTCAAATTGATACAATTGCCAAAATCCTTTGTTCTTCTTTATTTAATAGCTTTTGTATCAACGGAGGGTCTCATTTTTTATAAAGGTTTTTCGTTTTGGTTGAATCTTCCGTTTTTTTCTTGGTACTTTTTGTTGCTCACACTCCTAAGTTGTTTATTCCCAGTAGCTGTTGGGATTCTGTTTTTTTACAATCGCAAAAATTTCTATCTTTCTGGACAAAGCAGGAAATCTGTTGGATGAGTAATTCCAATGGGTGATGTCGTTAAAGTTGATAATTATCACCTGAAAGATTATTTTTTCTTGCCATTTTTGCGCAAGTTTAACAAGCAAAATTTTTAATGGATGACCAATTGCTTCCATTGTGGCGATCCGTGTCTGGATGTTGAAATTCAACATGACCAAAAATCCTTTTGTTGTCAAGGCTGTAAAACAGTCTACGATATACTTCACGACAACGATTTAACCTATTACTACGACCTTGAGAAAAACCCAGGAATTTCCCCTAAAGAAATCCAAGGGAAATATGATTTTTTAGACAATGAAGCTATAGTTGAAAAACTACTTGAATTCAATGATGGCAATACCCAAGTCGTTACTTTTTTAATTCCTTCCATTCATTGTAGTAGTTGTATTTGGATACTTGAAAACTTAAATAAGCTCGATTCCGCGGTTAGGGCCTCACAGGTTAATTTCCCGGAAAAAACAGTGCAGATTACCTTTTCATCCTCAGAGAATTCCCTAAAAAATCTTGTAATTCTTTTGAGTCGAATCGGTTATTCCCCATATATTTCATTGGAAGATTCCGATAAGAAAAAAAACAAGGTAGATCGGAGCCTTATTTATAAGCTAGGTATTGCTGGTTTTGCTTTTGGCAACGTGATGTTCCTGTCTTTTCCTGAATACTTTGAGGGAAGTGAGTTCTGGCTAGATCGCTACAAGCACATTTTTAGATGGTTGATGTTTGGCTTTTCCTTGCCAGTACTTTTATATTCCGCAAACGGGTTTTTTATTTCGGCATACAAGGGGCTTCGTTCCAAAACCTTAAACATTGACGTTCCATTGGCATTGGGAATAGCCGTGCTTTTTATTCGAAGCACTTTGGACATAGTGATGGATTGGGGCACAGGTTTCTTTGACAGCATGACCGGCTTGGTTTTCTTCCTATTGTTAGGGAAGTTTTTTCAGCAGAAAACCTATTCGTTCCTTTCCTTTGAACGCGACTACAAATCGTATTTTCCCATTGCGGTAACTCGTATAGTGAAGAAGGCTTCAGGGGAAAACGTTGAAGAGCAGGCCGAAGTTTACACTATTGAGAAAGGGGATCGTCTCCTCATTCGAAATAATGAGATTATTCCTGTTGATGCAATTTTAATTAAAGGAACAGCCCTCATCGATTATAGTTTTGTAACAGGAGAAGCTGAACCAATTTCAAAACAAAGCGGCGACAAACTATTTGCTGGCGGCAAGCAACAGGCCGGGGTGGTTGAAGTGGAGGTTCTTAAACCCGTTGCTCAAAGTTATCTAACCCAATTATGGGGTAATGCAGCATTTACAAAGGATCAAACTGGGATTTTTGAATCACTTACCGATAGCATAAGTAAGCGCTTTACCATTTGGATTCTGTCTATTGCTTTTATTTCTACAATATTTTGGTTGATGGTAGATCCTTCCAAAGCCTTCAACGTTTTTACCGCTGTATTGATTATAGCTTGTCCTTGTGCCATTGCGTTGGCAGCCCCTTTTACGCTTGGCAATTTGCTGCGTATTTATGGAAATGAAAAATTGTATTTAAAAAATGCTATGGTCATCGAGCAAATGGCCAAGGTGGATACTGTAGTTTTTGATAAAACCGGTACGCTTACCACCAATGAGAAAAATTTAATAACCTATGAAGGAATTGATCTTACGGCAGATGAAAGGAGCTTATTGACCAATACCCTCCGCGCCTCAAGTCATCCACTTAGCCGAGCCTTGTATGGAATTTTAGAAAAAAATGAAATTCAGACTTTGGATGATTTTGAGGAAGAAGTGGGTCAAGGAATTAAAGCCAGGTATAATGATAATTCCATAAAGTTAGGGTCATATGATTTTGTTGGCTCCTCAAACCCGCAGTTGTTGGATGTTAGAAACCGAACGGTTGTTCACGTTAGTGCCAATCAAGAATATAAGGGCTGTTACATTTTCAACAGTGAATATAGAGAAGGAGTTACTGAAGTATTTAAAGCCCTTCAAAAGGGTAGGGAAGTGATGGTGCTTTCGGGAGACAACGAAGGAGAACGGGAACGACTGGAAGCGCTGTTGCCCCAGGGTGTGAAATTGTATTTTAACCAAAAGCCTGATGATAAGATGAATTTTATTAAATCGCTTCAAAAAGACGGGAAAACAGTAATGATGTTGGGTGATGGTTTAAATGATGCCGGCGCTTTAAAGCAAAGCGATGTAGGGATAGCCGTTTCAGAAAACACCAATGTTTTTTCACCTGCTTGTGATGGAATTTTGGAAGCATCCCGCTTTCAGAATTTAGTGGATTATGTGACCATGTCTAAGAGAGGAATTATGATAATAAAATGGGCGTTTATCTTTTCCTTGTTCTATAATTTAATAGGAATAGGATTTGCTGTTTCTGGCCATTTAAGACCTGTGGTTGCAGCTATTTTAATGCCATTGAGTTCCATAAGCATTGTAGCATTTACTACCCTTGCAACCCAATATGCAGGGAGTAAATTAAGAATGGTTATAAATAGCAGGAAGTGATTAATATCATAATTTATAGTAAATTGTAACGATAATTTTGAATTATAAATCTTAGGAATGAACATCATTTATATGCTCTTGGCGATCAGCGTTTTTGTAGCTATTTTCTTTTTTGTGGCGTTCTTGTATTCAGTTAGAAAAGGTCAATTTGACGATACACATACGCCTGCAATCCGAATGCTCTTTGAAGACGAACTCGTGAAGGATGTTAATGCCAAATCTGATACCACATCAAAATCAACAGTAAACAGTAGTAAAAAATAATCAATCAACCAACCATCACTATGCAGACCGAACAGTTTTATTACGACAACCAAATTGTCAAAAAGTTCATCAATGCCACCATTTTTTGGGGGATAATTGGTATGGCCGTGGGACTTCTCTTGGCTTATATGTTTTTGTTTCCCAATGTTACCGACGGAATTTCATGGCTTAGTTTTGGCCGTTTACGTCCGCTTCATACCAATGCGGTAGTTTTCGCATTTGTGGGGAACGCCATTTTTGCCGGGGTTTATTATTCCTCCCAACGCTTGCTTAAAGCTAGAATGTGGAGCGATTTCCTTAGTAATCTCAACTTCTGGGGTTGGCAGGCCATTATTGTTGCCGCGGCTATTACATTGCCTTTGGGTTACACTTCAACTAAGGAATATGCCGAATTGGAGTGGCCTATTGATATTGCCATTGCCATTGTTTGGGTGGCCTTTGGGGTTAACCTGATTATGACTATGATTAAGAGACGCCAGCGTCACTTATACGTAGCTTTGTGGTTCTATTTGGCAACTTTTGTTACGGTAGCTGTTTTGCATATTGTAAACAGTATGGCGATTCCAGTTACAGCTTTTAAAAGTTATTCTGTGTATTCTGGCGTTCAAGATGCATTGGTTCAATGGTGGTATGGACATAATGCTGTTGCATTTTTCCTCACAACGCCGTTTTTGGGTTTAATGTATTATTTCGTTCCCAAAGCGGCCAATAGACCTGTTTATTCTTATCGATTATCTATAGTCCACTTTTGGTCTTTGATATTTATATATATCTGGGCGGGTCCACACCACTTGCTGTATACAGCCCTACCGGAATGGGCACAAAACCTAGGCGTAGCGTTTTCAATTATGTTGTTGGCGCCATCTTGGGGTGGGATGATCAACGGATTATTGACCCTAAGAGGGGCTTGGGATAAAGTGCGGGTCGATCCAGTTCTTAAATTCTTAGTGGTTGCTATTACCGGTTATGGAATGGCAACTTTTGAAGGGCCAATGCTTTCCTTGAAAAACGTGAACGCCATTGCCCACTTTAGCGATTGGATTGTAGCACACGTACACGTAGGTGCTCTTGCCTGGAACGGATTCCTAACCTTCGGTATGATTTATTGGCTGGTGCCAAGACTCTTTAAAACAAAGTTGTATTCCATCAAACTTGCCAACGCGCATTTCTGGATAGGAACTTTGGGGATCATCGTCTATACACTTCCAATGTATGTGGCAGGTTTTACTCAAGCTTCTATGTGGAACCAGTTTAATCCTGACGGTACTCTTACTTATGGAAACTTCCTCGAAACCGTTACCCAAATAATGCCGATGTATGCAATGCGCGCCATTGGCGGAACGATGTATATCATCGGAGCTTTCATAATGCTGTATAACGTTGTAGTTACAGCTAGAAGAGGAAGTAAAGTAACAGACGAACTTGCGGAAGCTCCACCTTTAGCTCCGGTGACCAAAAAGCAAACAGCTGGAGAAGGCTACCACACATGGTTGGAGCGTCGTCCTGTTAAATTGACTTTATATGCTACTATCGCTATCCTGATTGGAGGTATGGTTCAGATTATTCCTTCTTTGATGGTTGATGATTATGTTCCAAAAATTTCAAGTGTAAAACCTTATACTCCATTAGAGTTGGAGGGTCGGGATCTATATATCCGTGAGGGTTGCGTTTCCTGTCACTCGCAAATGATTCGCCCTTTTAGAAGTGAGGTAGAGCGCTATGGGGAATACTCCAAATCTGGGGAATTTATTTACGATCACCCATTCCTATGGGGAAGTAAACGAACCGGTCCAGATCTTCACAGGATTGGAGGGAAATATTCCGACAGTTGGCACTTTAACCATATGTACGACCCGCAGAGCACCTCTTCTGGTTCAATAATGCCTTCTTATAAATGGATGATTAATTCTGAATTAAATAAGAAGCACACGGAAGCAAAAATGAGGGCACTCGTTAAGATTGGAGTTCCTTATACCGACGAAGAAATTGCACGAGCACAGCAATGGATGGATGAGCAGGGGGCCAAGGTTGAAAAGAATCTTTATAGCGATCCGGACTTTGTGACAGCTTATGAGGCGAGTAGAAAATATGCCGAGGAAAACAATGAGGAATTCGTGGAAATGAAAAACCGTGAAATAGTCGCTCTTATTGCCTATTTACAACGCTTGGGCACCGATATTAAAGTACAAAACTCCGAAGATGCTTCGGCTCAAAACGATTAGTTATGTTGAAATTTATAAAAGGAAATTTAGAGAACATAGACAATGTTCAGATCTACCCGATGATATCGCTACTGATCTTCTTTATCTTTTTTGTGGGTCTCTTTATTTGGGTTATCACGGCCAAAAAAGAACATATAGAAGAAGTGAGCAATATTCCGCTTGAAAACAATAACGAAAACGACGAACTATTATGAAAACCACCTTATCAATCTTAAGAGTCATCGCTTTTATGATCGTCTCATTTTTTCTATTGGAATATCTGATGGATTCTGGCGATCAATGGGCTATTAATAAATATCCTATCGTTTGGGCAGTTTTGGGCGCGCTTTTGCTTTTTTCAATCGCTTTCGAAATTATAGCTTTCGCTTTCGAACGAGTTCTACATAAAGGCTTGAGCCCTGAGGCTAAAGAACAGTTTGCAAAGGCTGAAATTGCAAAGCATGAAAAGCGTTTTGGCTGGTTCAAGGAAATGTTCAGCAACAAAGCCAGTGAAAACGAACCCGAAATCGTCCTAGACCACAACTATGATGGTATCCGCGAGCTGGATAACAACTTACCGCCTTGGTGGGTTTATTTATTTTACGCTTCCATCATTTTTGCTGTTGTTTATTTGTTGCGATATCACGTTTTTGATGGCATCAACCAAACTCAGGAATATGAAATAGAAGTGGCACAAGCCAAGATAGCTGTGGAAGAGTACAAAAAGAATAACAAAGACTTAGTAGATGTCAATACCGTTGAAATGCTAACCGATGCATCCGATTTGGCAGCTGGGAAAGAAATTTATACGGTTAATTGTGTAGCCTGTCATAAGGATGATGGGGGAGGCGGGATAGGTCCTAATCTTACAGACGATTATTGGATTCTTGGAGGAGGAATTAAGGAAGTATTCCATACCATTAGCGAAGGTGGACGTCCAGGAAAAGGGATGATAGCCTGGAAAACGGATTTAAAACCCTTGGAAATAGCTCAGGTATCCAGTTATGTGCTTACGCTACAAGGCATTACTCCAGTCGATCCTAAAGAACCTGAAGGTGAATTGTGGCAAGGAGATGATGCCAGCGCAGAAAGTACCAATGCAGAAACTGCTGAATCCGCACAAACCGAGGGCCCAGAAGCTTAACCGGATAATTTTATAACTTAATGGAGTTATTGTTTTCTAATAATGAAACAATAACAACTAACGACAAAGAAAACAAATTTGGAAACTCCAGAAGATGAAAGGTTTAGGGATAGTATAGCAACTATCAATGAGGAAGGGAAAAGAGCATGGATATACCCTAAAAAGCCTACGGGAAAATTCTACACCTATAGAAAGTACGTTAGCTATGTACTTTTAGCATTTTTATTTGCAGCCCCATTTATAAAAATTAATGGGAATCAGTTTCTGCTTTTTAATGTTTTGGAAAGGCGTTTCAATTTATTCGGATTTCCATTTTGGCCTCAGGACTTTTACCTCTTTGTGATAATGATGATTATCATGGTGGTATTTATCCTCCTATTTACAGCAGCTTTCGGAAGAATCTTCTGTGGATGGATTTGTCCGCAAACTATTTTTATGGAAATGGTTTTCAGAAGGGTAGAATATTGGATTGATGGCGATAGGGGAGCGCAAATACGATTGGATAAGCAAGCTTGGAATGCCGAGAAAATAAGAAAACGCGTATTAAAATGGATAGCATTTTTTATCATTTCATTTTTGATAGCTAATATTTTTCTCGCGTATTTGATTGGAAGCGATAGACTGTTGCGGTATATAGGTGAAGGACCTACTGAGCATATGAGCACGCTACTTTCTCTCTTCATATTTACGGGAGTGTTTTATTTCATCTTTGCTTGGTTTCGGGAGCAGGTATGTATTATCGCTTGTCCTTACGGACGATTGCAAGGTGTATTACTAGACAATAAATCTATTGTTGTAGCTTATGATCACAAGAGAGGGGAAAAAGAAGTTGGGAGAGCGAAGTTCAGAAAAAATGAAGATCGCGAGGCTTCAGGAAAGGGTGATTGTATCGACTGTTTCCAGTGTGTACATGTTTGCCCCACGGGAATTGATATTCGGAATGGAACCCAATTGGAATGCATTAACTGCACCGCCTGTATGGATGCTTGCGACAGCATGATGGAAGCGGTCAACCTTCCACTAGGTTTAATTCGTTATGCCAGTGAAGAAAATATTGAGAAAAAAGCGAAGTTCACGTTTACACCTCGACTAAAAGGATATACAGCTGTATTGGTGATTCTTATAGGAATGCTCAGCGGATTGTTGTTCTTAAGAAGCGATGTGGAGGCTAACATACTTCGTCTTCCAGGACAACTTTATGAGCATAAGGACGACAATATTATTAGTAATGTGTTCACATATAAGTTGTTTAACAAAACCACGAAGGATATTCAAAATTTAAATTTTAAACTTAAATCTCCAAAAGGTACTATCCATACCGTAAAACAAGGAGAAATTACAGTTCCTGCACAAGGATTGGCTGAGGGAACGCTTTTTATCGAAATAAACAATGCTGCCTTGAGTGGCGACAAAAATAGGGCGGTAATTGAAGTGTACAGTGGCGACCAAATAATTGAAACCACTAGCGTTACCTTTTTGGGGCCACGGACTTTTAATTAAGTTACCTTGTTATTTTAATATATAGGAAATAGAAGAATTATTAATCAATAATTAGAATGCGATGAAGATTAATTGGGGAACTGGATTGGTGATAGGAATGGTACTCTTTGTGTCCTTTATCATGTATTTTGTTATTAGGATTTCAACCGAAAAAAAATTCGATTACGATTTGGTCACTGAGGAATATTACAAACAGGAAATGTTTCTTCAAGGGGAAATAGATGCCCAAGAAAATTCATTTGCTTTAAAGGGTGAAATCCACGGCGAAAAAACCGCGGACGGATGGTTGCTTACATTTCCGGATGATTTGGATCATTCGGCAATTACAGGAATTGTCTCCATGTACAGACCCTCCGATAAGCGATTGGATTTTGACCTGCCTCTAAAATTGTCCAACGGTCAAGTATTGATTCCTGAGGAACGATTGGTAACAGGACGCTGGAACACCATTATAAATTGGGAGTATGAGGGGAAAAGTTATTTATATAGAGAAAAAATAACCTATTGAAGCAATAAGGAAATGGCTATTTGAATGTGAAAGTTCAGAATCCCTAATTGTTTTTTAATAAATCGAAATAACCGATATAACTTAAGGAGGAGCAATGCTTTACACCGCACTTTTATTTGGTCTTTTAGGAAGTTTCCACTGCGTGGGAATGTGCGGGCCTATTGCTTTTTTATTGCCGGTTGATCGCAACAATAATTTAAGGAAAACGGGACAAATTTTTCTTTATCATTTTGGAAGGATCTTGGCCTACAGTATTATCGGATTGGTGTTCGGCTTAGTTGGAAAGAGTCTAAATCTTTTTGGATTCCAACAACAGCTTTCCATATTGATAGGGCTTTTGATGCTCGCCGTGGTACTTATTCCTCAAAAGACTTTTAATCGATACAATTTTTCAAAACCTATATACATGGGAGTTTCCAAAGTGAAATCGGCTTTGGGAAAGGAACTCAAAAAGAAAACCCCAGATACTTTTCTCACTATTGGATTCTTGAACGGCTTCCTACCTTGTGGTTTGGTATATATGGCGGTGTTTGGTGCAATTGGCTCTGGAAATGCCTTGCAGGGAAGTCTGTATATGGCACTTTTTGGATTGGGAACCATCCCTTTAATGACCTCTGCCATTTATTTGGGGAATTTTCTAAACGCGCAACTGCGACAGAGAATAAGAAAGGCTATTCCAGTTTTTGTAGTTGTTATTGCCTGTCTGTTTATCGTTCGCGGCTTGGGCTTGGGAATACCTTTTGTTTCTCCAAAACCATTAACCGAAACTGTGGATGGCAAATATGATTGCGAACCCGTATCTTTAAAAAATCAATCAATTCATAACCAATAAATGTTTCAGATTATGACAAATTCTATCACTCCGCTCGCGCATTGGGGCATTGGTACCATTCTCATTATAATCTTCGCAATAGTTTGTATTGCATTAACCGCCATTGTTTTGGGCTTTATATTTGGAGGTAAGAAAGAATCTAATGAAGAGGTGGCACCTCCAGAAAAAGAAAATCTCTAAAAAATTCAGCTATGCAAAAATTAATCGCAATTCCCTTATTTGATTTTACCGGTGCTGTGGTAACAACTATCATTTCCATAGTCGTGTGTTTTGCCATTATAATCGGCCTGATTATGTACGTAAAGCGAAGCCGAAAGCGTAAAAACATGGTGCATAATAAGAAAATGAAGAATGACAATCCAGAGAAAGAATCTTAGTAGATTGTTATTGGGTTTTTAATTAGTTGCTAAATCAATAATAGACTGAACCGTTTCTTTATTGTCGACCCCCAGACCTTCTTGTTGGTGAGCTAACTCTCCACCTTGATCAAAAACGCTGATAATATTCGAGTGGGAGAAATCCATTGGCGATATTCTCTTATAATTTACGGCTAATACAGCGGCAAATTCGCGCGTGTCTTCTTCTGTGCCGCGCAGAAATAGCCATTTGTCATCTTCCATTTCGTTTTCTTTTGCGAAGGCTGTTAAACGCTCTGGCGTATCGGTTTTTGGATCTATGCTTACAAAAACGTATTGCACATTGTTTTTCTTGTCTTCGGGGATTTGCTTCTCAATATTTCGCATATCGGCTACCAATCTTGGGCAGGCTGCCTGGCAGGAAGTATAGATCATAACCATAGCCAAAACCTTTCCTTGTAGTTCTTTTAGTTCAATATCCTCCCCATCCTGCGTTGTCCAATGCGATGGTAGGTTGTAGATTGACATATCTGAAATCTTCGTGCTTTCGATGTTTTCCAAATCATTCACATCTGCAGTAGTCGAATCCTTTTTTGAGGTTTCATTACAGGAAATTGCAACCAATAAGACTGCAATGAAAATATATTTTAGTTTGTTTATCATGTCATTTTTTAATTTTCAATAACCTTTACACACCGAAAACCTAAGTTTTGCGTGCTATAACGTGCTTTCATACTTCCTCGAAACGCAAAGCGCATAAAAGCAGCATAATTCATTAAATCGGAAGCTGTTAGTGATTCACTTCCACAGAAAAGTTTGGAATCTTTATCGCCGTCTTTTCTGGATTCTCCCGAGATCAGTACAGAATTGAAATCTTGCGTCCATTCCCATACCAATCCGTGAAGATCATAGATTCCCCAATAGTTTTTATAGGAGGAGCCAACCGGCAAATTAGAGGTTTTTGGGGTTTCATACCAACTTAAAATATATTGGTTATAAGACTCTATTTTTCTAGCGTCGGGCACATCTTTGTTTGCCATTGCTGCAAACTCCCATTCATCTATTGTGGGCAAACGTTTTCCTTGACATTCACAGTATTTCTTAGCTGCAAACCAGGACACATTCGTAGCCGGCGCATTGGGAAGTCCGCTAAAGGTTTCATCATCGGTCCACCTTGCTAGATAACTCTCGTCAGCAAATAGTCTTTTTATTCTGCTCTTTTTCCACTGTGGATTTTCCTGAACAAACTTCAAATAATCAGCATTCGTGACGGGAAGTACATCCATCAAAAAGGAATCAACATTTACGAGTTGACCTTTGGCGCCGTACAGCGGTAGATAAACACCGCCCTTTACTAAAACCATTTTATCATTTTGGGCTGTTACTTCACAAAATAATGAAAGGATCAAGAAAAGGGCAGTGCTATAAAATTTTAATTTAAACAATGTTTTATCTGTTTCTAACGGCTGCAACCATTTCTGGTGTAACCTCTGTTTTGTTGTTGCCCCAACTATTATAAACGTAAGTAAGCACATTCGCAACTTCTTCATCACTTAATGCCTGCGCGGTCATTACACTGTTATATTTTTTTCCGTTTACCGTTATTTCACCAGATTTACCGTGCAACACAATGTCAATGGCACGATTTACATCGGCATTTAAGTAATCTGCATTGGCCAAGGGAGGGAAGGCATTTTCAATTCCCCTACCATCGGCTTGGTGACAGGCAACACAAGTAGCCATATATTTGTCTTTCCCAAATTGCATTTTTTCTTCGAAACTAAGGGCTTTAACTTCTTCTTTTGGCTTTGTTCTGTCTAAACTAGGCATCGATTGAATTGTACTTCCTTCAGGTAAATAAATACCATCGTGGATTTCACCAGTAAACACTTTTTTATTTTCTTCCCCTTCAACATTTAACATAGCGAGGGCTCCTTTGTTAAAGGCTCTAAACATAGAATGATCGACTAAGATAAAAGACCCAGGAGTTTCCACTTTAAATTCAACAATGGCCGCACCGGAGGCAGGAATCAATGTTGTTTGGACGTTGTGATTAATCAAGTCGCCCGCTTCAACGTGTACTTTGTCAAAAATTTCTCCAATTATGTGAAAGGACGAGATTAAACTAGGACCACCATTTCCAACAAAAAGTCGCACTGTCTCGCCCACTTTTGCAGTCATTGCATTATCTCCAGTCAAGGCGCCAACGTGACCGTTGAACACAACATAATCCGGGTTTTCATTAATTGCTTTCTGCATATCGAATGCCTGCATTCCTCGTTCTCCATAGGCACCTTCAGTATAGAATTCACCTTGCATTACGTAGTATTCTTTATCAACTGGGGCTAAGCCCCCTTCAGGTTCAACTAAAATAAGACCATACATTCCGTTGGCAATGTGCATTCCTACGGGCGCGGTGGCACAGTGGTAAACATACAAGCCTGGATTAAGTACTTTAAACGAGAACACTTTTTCGTGCCCAGGAGCAACAAACGAAGATTCTGCACCACCACCAGGTCCATTTACGGCGTGGAGGTCAATGTTGTGAGGAAGTTTGTTGTCTGGGTGGTTTTTAAGGTGAAATTCTATTTCATCACCCACACGGGTTCTAATGAAACTCCCAGGTACCGTCCCACCAAAAGTCCAATAAATATATTTTACCCCGCTAACCATTTCACCTTCGCGTTCCTGGATTTCAAGATCTACGATCAGTTTTTTGGCCATACGTTTCCCTACAGGGGTGGGAACGAATGGAGGCGACGTTAACTCCGCTATCATTTCTTGGTTTACGGGAATATCTACGGCGTTGTCATATGTTTTGTCGGATTGGTCGTTAACGCAGGATGAAAGCAGGAAAGCCGCTCCCAAACCCATCATGATTTTGCAGAGATTGATGTTCTGAATAGAAATTTTCATAGGGTTGATTTTTTTTATGATTGGTTTTGATTTCTTAACTCTTATCTCGACACGGTTTCGTCCAGTTAAATCTATTCCATCATCACTATCATCTATTCAGCCGAAGTATATGCCAGAGAAACAGCCCTTTATTATTAGGCTAACTTTAAAATCGAAAAAATGCGAATCTTCAAAAAAAGCATTCGCAAGTCGACGTTATGCTTACGAAAGTAATCAATCTATTTTAAAAGCCAAATTATTTTTTTGGAGAGATTTTGATCTTCTTCTTTTAAAAAATTAAACGGTCATGGAGAAAAGTTGTGTCTCGGGTTTGCTATGTTGCAAAAGTAGATCAAAAGCCATACAGATATTTCTCACAAAGGGTCGGCCGTTTTCTAGAACTCTTAAATGATTCTCGCCAATTTCAATAAGACCATCAGATTCCATCTCTTTTAAATTCAATAAAACTTCGGGAAGTTCTGGAAACTGCATTTTAATATCCTTCCAGGACGTTTCCAGATCGCACATCAAGTTTAAAATGTGCTTTCGAATAAGGAGGTCTTCTTCATTCAAAATATGGCCGCGATATACAGGGAGGACTCCAGAGGCCACTAATTCTTGATATTCTTCAACAGTTTTGGCGTTTTGGGCAAAACTATACCAACTATCGCCAATGGCGGAAACACCCAATCCGAGCATAAGCTGGGTTTTACTTTCGGTATATCCCATAAAGTTTCGGTGCAGGTTTTTGTTTTCTACCGCTTTGTAAAGAGAATCGGTTTTAAGGGCAAAATGGTCCATCCCAATCTCTATATAGCCAGCAGCTTCCAACATCTGCTTCCCAGTTTCGTACATTTCCCTTTTCTGGTTGGCGGTTGGAAGGTCTTCATCTTTAAACCCCCGTTGGCCGTTTCCTTTTATCCACGGCACATGTGCATAGCTGTAAAATGCGATGCGGTCCGGCATCAATTCCTTGGTTTTTTCCACAGTATATATTACGTGTTCCTTGGTTTGAAAAGGTAAGCCGAAAATAATGTCATGACCCACAGAGGTATAACCAATTTCGCGAGCTTCGTCCGTAACCCGTTTCACATTTGCAAAAGGCTGAAGTCTATGGATTGCAATTTGGACCGCTGTATTGTAATCTTGCACCCCATAACTTACACGCCTGAACCCACAGTCATAAAGCGTTTGTAAATGCTTTGTAGAAGTGTTATTTGGATGGCCTTCAAAACTGAAATTAGGATTCTTGGCCATAGTTGCTCCTTTAAAAATACCTTTTATTAAAGCGGCTAGATTTTCAGCGGAAAAGAAAGTGGGAGTTCCTCCGCCTAAGTGCATTTCTTTTATGACAGGGGGGGAGGGAAGCATTTCCAGATATAATTGCCATTCCTTTAAAACCGATTCCAGATAGGGAGTTTCAACCGAATGGTTTTTTGTGATCCGTTTGTTGCAACCACAAAATGTGCAAAGACTTTCACAAAAAGGCAGATGTATATACAAGCTTATACCTTGTGAATCATTGCTTTGCTCAAAGCTTTTTACAACATCAAGCTTCCAGTCTTTTATAGAAAAAGTGGCATCGTTCCAATATGGAACCGTGGGATAACTTGTGTAGCGCGGACCGGGGACATTGTATTTTGAAACTAAACCTGTGGGCATGCAGTGGGATTTTGAAGATGCAAATATAGATGTTTAGGAAAACTGACTAAATGACCAATATCAGATTTTCGTGATTTTAATAATGGATAAGATATAAACACTTTGCCATTATATTTTTATAAATTGAAGTTTGAATTCTAAATAGACCGATAGATTCGCAAAGCAGTGTGAAATTGCGGTAATATATTGGAAAATCATCGAGTCTTTATGATCTTTACAGAAGAAAGATTGAACTATGAAAATAATATCTTGGAATATAAATGGAATACGGGCTATAACAAAAAAGGATTTCTTTGAAGATATTTCAAAGATGGATCCCGACATTCTTTGTCTACAAGAAACAAAGGCCCAAGATGGGGAAGTTGAGGAATCCTTGTCAGAAATGACTGGTTATCATCAATATTACAATTCTGCAGATAGAAAGGGATATTCGGGAGTTGCAATTCTCAGCAAAACAAAACCGATATCGATTACTAATGATATGGGCATTGAGGAACACGACACAGAGGGAAGAGTGCAATGTGCCGAATTTAAAAACTTCTATTTGGTAAACGTTTATGTTCCTAATTCTGGACAAGAATTGGTAAGGCTGGATTACAGACAAAAATGGGATGTTGATTTCCGAAACTATCTTGAAAATTTAAAGAAAATGAAACCCGTTATTTTGTGTGGAGATTTGAATGTAGCACATCAAGCCATCGATCTTAAAAACGACAAAGCCAACTACAATAAAACTGCGGGCTATACCCAAATAGAAATTGATGGAATGGACAATCTTCTAGATACTGGATTTGTGGATTCATTTCGGCATTTTCATCCGGACACTGTTGCTTATACTTATTGGAGTTATCGATTTAAGGCAAGAGAACGAAACACAGGGTGGCGGATCGATTATTTTTTGGTCAGTGATTCTTTGGTAGATAAAATCGAGAAGGTTGAAATACTATCCGAATATTATGGCTCCGATCATTGCCCAATTCAACTTAAAATAGAGTTGTGAGTTAGATAACACCTTTTCACTTTTGCGCGGCAAACTTGCGCCATCGATTCCCAGATAATAGAAATATATAATGCGCACCTATCCGCTTTTTATGGTTATTTTGTTGTGTATCGCAATTGTCTTGGTCGATGCGCTTACTTTTTATTGGTTGCAATCTATCACCCAACTGCTTGTTTCTCCTGCTTTGGAAACTGCTATCATTATATTATTTTGGACGTTTACGATCGGATTGGTTTGCGCCATCTTAATCTTAAAGATCCGAATGCGATCTATTCTCGTCACTAAGAGGCAGTTTCTGATATCCTCTCTCTACGGCTTGACGATTTCGTCTTTTATTCCGAAAATATTATTTTCAATTATTATAAGTGTTTTATATTTTTCCAATTATATTTTCTCTGAAACCCAATCGGTAATAATCGTTCCTCTAGCGGGTTTGCTAGCTGGATTTCTGCCATTTTTCGCCATAGTATATGCCATATTCAAAGCAGCCTATAGGTTTAAGGTGCACCGTGCTACAATTCACCATAAAGATGTGCCAGAGGCATTTCAGGGTTTAAAAATCGTGCATATATCCGATCTTCACGTTGGAAGTTTCAATTTTCGATATCGCATTTTGGAGAGAGCGGTTAGGATTATAAATGATTTGGATGCCGACCTTATTTTTTTTACTGGGGATCTCGTGAATAACTTTGGCTGGGAATTGAACGGCTGGGATGTAGTTTTGAGCAAATTATCGGCTAAGAAAGGTAAATACGCCATTTTGGGAAATCATGATTATGGCGATTATAGCCATTGGGATTCTCCGGAGGCCAAACGAGAAAATTTTGAAGAGATAAAAAACTTCTTTGAGCGAATCGATTTTAAATTACTTCTCAACGAAGGAGTTGTAGCTACCGAGAACAACCACAATATTGCAATTTTAGGCGTTGAAAACTGGGGTTATCCACCTTTTAGACAAGACGGTGATTTGGCCAAGGCACTAAAAGATGTAGAAACCATTCCGTTTAAGATTTTGCTTTCCCACGATCCCTCACATTGGGACGCGGAAGTGATTGAAAAAACAGATATAGCCCTTACACTCTCTGGTCACACCCATGGCATGCAAGCAGGGATCAATTTTATGGGGAAAAAATGGAGTCCTATTAAATATAAATACAAGCGTTGGGCAGGATTATACAAGCATAACGAGCAGTATTTGTATGTTAATAAGGGTCTGGGGTGGCTAGGATTTCCCGGAAGGTTGGGAATGCGGCCCGAAATCACTTTTTTGGAGTTGAGAAGACTTGTTGAAAAATGATTGGTGTTTTATTTTTCAGACGGACATAAGCTAAATTGTAAGCGCATTTATCTTGGAGTATGATAACTGTTTGTTTTATCTTCTTTTTTCCGTTTTCGGCTTCGAAGATTAACCCAAAGCGAACAGACCAATGCCAATAAGGCCAATCCGATAGTAAATGGATCCACCAGTTCGGCAGTGGGCAACCAACCTGTCAGTTTTTCTACTAGGAAAGCGATATAGCTCGAGGGGATATTCTTTTCTCCTAGGGATCGCAATACTTGATAATGCCAATCGGTTAAAAAACAGTAGCCCCATCCTTTCCACATTCCCAGCAAGAACCACGACCCAAAGGTTAGGAGTAAGGAAATCAAGTTGAGTTTCCGCAATCGGGGATGGAGCCACCCGAACAGGTTGAAAAAAATCAAGGCCGTATGAAAGGCATAAAAAAAGAAGTTCGCAATATGAAGTGCAAAATCCATCATAACGTCACTGAAATTTCATCAGTCCACTCCTGATATTAGTAAATTCTAAAAATACCGATAGTTTGCTAAATCTTGGTAGGCTTCTCTGTCTTAATTTCTTTAAATTGAAGAATCCCGACTTGCCAAAAGAATCGGATGGGCAAAATAAACAGCATTATTGACAAAAGTCAGACAGTTGACATAGGATTTAAACTTGGCTTATCCATACTCTATTCATACTCTATCTATGGCTTATACTAGGCTTATATACGGGTGAACCTAGGCTTTGATGTGTAATTGAGTAGGCTTTTTAAATGACTATATATTATTTTACAAGGGGTTTATAGTTCTTCTAGTTTTGTTTGTGTCACAGAGGGTAAAAGAAGCACTATTTCGAGGGAAGGCTGAGGGTTGTAAAAGGAGTAGGAGGCGAGACGCTCGTGCCGGTAAGGCATATTTACCAATTCCATAAATAGGTTCCTACAATATCAGATTCATCAATGAGCCCAATATACCTAGAATCATATGCAGCATCCCGATTGTCACCCACAACAAAAAACTTGCCTTTGGGAATAACTAATGGTCCAAAATTATCTTTATTCCACCTTTGCTTATATATATTCTCAATAAGTTCATCGGGTTCATTTGGGGGAGATAATACTTGTTGATTACCCAGCTTATAATTACTGGCTACTTGATTGTTGATTTGCACTAAAAATGTATCCGTCCACATCTTTGGTTGTTCAGAGATAATTACGTTTGCACTCTTAAGCTTATCCCTGGTTGAACGTGATATTAAAAGGGAATGGGACAAAGACATAGTTTGGTCTGTATTTTCTCCATTTCGGTAAAACATACCGTATTTAAATGCAATTGTGTCTTGTGAAGCACCCATGATTCTAAACATAGCCTCATAATCGCCAACTACTGTATCAGAATGCTTTATAATAACGAAATTACCTAGCTGTGGTTTTTTAAGTTTAGAGACAAGTATATGTGAACCCAAAACTATATTAGGTTCATTTACAGTAGTTACTTCTTTGTATATTTTGACAATCTGAAAATGATTTAAAACGAAAAAGAATATAAAAAATACCGCAACCAATGAGAATAAAAATATTGTCAGTCTTTTTGATTTTCTATTTACTTTAACGATCATTTTTATCAGCTTAATTTTAAAAAGTGTGCACTGCTATTATAAGATGAATAGGAGGGGACTTTGTTTTGCGTGTTAAGTCTATAAAAATAGATAGCTCCATGGAATGTTGTTTTAAGATTTTGAAAATTATAGTTGGGGGCTCAGGTTCTAAAGATAGGTTTATTTAGTATATCGTGGCGAAAACGAGTTAGGGAGAGCCATGTAACGCTCGCAAAGCTTTTGGGAATGTTGGAGCGGATACCAATTAGGTAAAGAATCGAATTTGACAGAATTGTTGCCACATTAAAGTTTAGAAGGCCATGTAATGTCATCGCGCAGGGACGGGGCAGGGAAAAATTATCTTTAAATGTTGTAATATTATAGGAAGATATTTTAAGATGAATAAAACAGCAGCGACAAAGTTTAAATCTTGGAGACCTACAAATTAACCGAAATTAATGATTGTGAAATCAGCATTGGTCCTTGTCCGAAAGGAGGCGACCATTTGGAAAGAAGTATGGGAGAATTAAGGGATTGTGGAACAACCATGATTATATCTCTTCTTACTTATCCTGAATCCTTACAACTAGGATTGTCTAGTGAGGCTGATGTTTCCAAAACACATTCCATCGAATTTATTAATTTTCCGATAATGGATAAAGGTATTTGTGGATTTGATCAATTTGTGGAATTCATCGAGTTTGTATACCGAAAAACCAATGAATTTGAATCTATTTTAATCCACTGTCAACACGGAGTAGGGCGAAGTGGAATGGTTGCTTTGGGCTTGATGATTAGAGACGGAAAAGAATTGGAGGAAAGTATAATGAGTGTTAGTAAAACAAGGGGTTATGATGTGCCACAAAGTTTGGCACAGCGCAAACTTTTATCTGCCTTTAACCTATATATTTTAAACAAATTCCATTAAGGTTTATCAGATTATTGCTCAGCTAAATTTCAGAGGGATAAGCTGAAAGTTTTGCTCGATATTTCCTTTTCACTATCGATCCGGATTGGGATAAGCTCCACTCAATTTATTATATAAAAAAATCCCGACTTTGGATCGGGATTCTTGTTTTTTTGTGACCTGGCTGGGGCTCGAACCCAGGACCACCTCCTTAAAAGGGAGGTGCTCTACCAACTGAGCTACCAGGTCATTCCGTTTGGAATGGTTTTTCATAAGTTAACCACAAGTGTTCTTCTTATGAGGGTGCAAATATACTATCAATAAGTTTATATTTCAAAACGAAAATCAATTAAATTTGAAGAAAATTCAAAATCCCTGAGATTCAGGGCCTGAGGATTGAAGTTTTTCTTTTTTCAACAGTGAAATTCCTTCAGATTATTAAAATTATTAGTGAGAGAGGGTGTTTTCGAAGATTTATTAGATATGAAAATTGTACTTATTGGTTATATGGGAAGTGGAAAATCTACTATAGGCAAAATACTTGCCTCCCGAATGAATTATCCTTTTATGGACTTGGACGAACAAATAGAACAGTCAGAAAATCTGTCGATTCCGGAGATATTTAAACAAAAGGGAGAGATCTATTTTAGAAAACTTGAAAACAAGGTGCTCAAAAACCTTCTTTCGAGCGCAGAAAACCTTGTGCTCGCTACAGGAGGTGGCACGCCCTGTTATGCCGACTCATTAGAGTTTATGCTAAAATCTTCAGATACGGTAGTTGTCTATTTGAAAACCTCTATTCCCGTTCTTTCAGAGAGGTTGTTTGAAAGTAGGAGTGATCGTCCTTTAGTGGAACATTTAGAATCTCTAGAGGAAATGAAAACCTTTATAGGGATACATTTATTCGAGCGCTCATATTTTTACAATCAAGCCGAACTAACTATTGAAAACAATGAGATTTCCCCTTTAGAAGTTGCCGAGGTAATTGTGGAAAAGCTATTCTAAAATAGCTCGATCGTTGTCTTTCTCAAAAATCACCTTTACGTTTTCATTGATGGAAGTTGAAAGTGAGATGCCCTTAAAGTCGGCCTTTATAGGGTATTTTTTATGGTTTCGATCTACGAGTACAGCTGTTTTAAATTGTTTGAGTGGCACTTCCAGAAAGTGTTTTACACCATAAATTAAAGTGGTACCGGTGTGGAGAACGTCATCTACAACTATAACTGATTTGTTTTTGTACTCTTCTGGTTTTATGGATGTTTTTACCGTATTGATAGGATTTTTCTTGTCGATATCCACTTCACAAAGTATTATTTTTATCGGGGAAATTTTTTCGACCTGCACCTTGATCTTTTTGGCCAACACATAACCGTTTTCTTTTATTCCTGCGAGCACTACCTCTTTTTCCTCAGAATTGGTTTCATAAATCTGATAGGCCATTCGTTTTATCTTATGGGCTATTTGTTTGTGGTCAAGTATGGAGGAATTGATCTGTTGCATGGTTTTTTGTTTTTTCAAAGTTAATTACTACGCAGGATTTTCATCCTCAGGATTTTCGATAAAGTCGTCCAAATCGCGTCGGTCTTTCTTCGTGGGTCTGCCCTCACCTTTTTGGCGATAATACTCCTGCGCGCTTCGGGAAAGCTCTTGCGCCTCAAAAGCTTCTTTGGGCGTGATGTCCTTTCGATAGATGTCGACCAGTTTTGCTCCTAAACGACTATCAGGAATGTCGAGAACCTTAATTTGATATTTGATTTGATTCTTCCTTAACGTTATTTCATCACCTGGATAAACTTCGCGAGAGGGTTTTACAACATCACCATTAACACGCACTGCGCCCTTCTTGCATGCTTGGGTGGCCATATTCCGGGTTTTTAAATATCGAACACACCATAAATACTTATCCACTCTCATAATAGCTATTCTAAAAACAACGTTAATTTGATATACAAAAATAGCCGAAAATTGTATCTTGCGCCCACAAAATTCAGATGATGATTAAATTTAAATACACTCTTGCGCTTTTGGTGATAACGTCTTCCGTTATATTTTCTTGTAAAAAGAATGAGGACGATATTCCACCTCCACCACCTCCAAGGGATAGGGGAGTAGAGTCAATAAGGGCACAAGAAGAAATTGAAACCTTCCTAAAAACGCATTTTTATAATTACGAGGAATTTGACGCAAATCCGGATAATTTTAAAATAAAATTTGACACAATTGCGGGCGACAATGCGTCTAAGACTCCATTGTTTGAGCAGGTCGACTCTAAAGAGGTTGTTGATGCCTTTGATAAAAACGTGACTTATAAGATGTATTACCTAAAAGTTAGGGAAGGATCAGGAGATAGACCTCATTTTTGCGATTATACGATTAATACCTATGAGGGTAGAACATTGGAGTTAGAGTTGTTCGATAGTGCCGTAACACCTATCAAATTTGATTTGGTTGGCGATGGTACTTCTGGCAACAGTGGGATTATTAAAGGCTATCAACAAGCAATTATCGAGTTTAAAGGAGCGGTTAGTGTTACTACCAACCCTGATGGCACTTTAACCTACGAAGATTATGGTATTGGAGCGGTGTTTATCCCCTCTGGCTTGGGTTATTATCAATATCCTCCTAATTCGAGTATGAAGCAGTACGAACAGCTTGTTTTTACTTTTGAGCTCTTTGACGCGGAAATAGCTGATCACGATAAGGATGGAATTCCATCATATATGGAAGACCTAAACGGCAACCAAGATTTAACTGACGACGATACGGACGGCAATGGGTTGCCAAATTATTTAGACAACGACGACGATGGAGATAGAAGGTTGACTAAGGATGAAATTATTATCCATCCCGATGGTACCCTAGAATTTCCAGATTCCAACGGAAACGGAACCCCAGATTATCTGGATTCCAGTATTTGATATAATTTACAGAGAATTTATAGAAAGAAATGCCTCTTTCGTTTGAAAGAGGCATTTCTTTTTTAATGATGTTTCGCTACTATTTCCGAGCGATTACTTTCTTAACGGCATTTACGATAGCTGCGGCGTTTAAGCCGTATTTATCCATCAGCTGTTCTGGGGTGCCGGATTCTCCAAAAGTATCCTGAGTGGCTACGAATTCTTGAGGTGCAGGGTGTTTGGTACTGAGCACACGGGCAACACTTTCTCCCAGACCGCCTAAGAAGTTGTGTTCCTCAGCAGTTACTACACAACCTGTCTTTTTAACGCTGTTCAGGATAGCCTCATCATCTAATGGCTTTATGGTGTGGATGTTTATTACATCGGCGGTTATTCCTTCTTTATATAAACTTTCTGCCGCTTGCAATGCTTCCCAAACCAAATGTCCGGTAGCGACGATGGTTACATCCGTTCCTTCTTGTAATTGTACCGCTTTTCCTATTTGGAAATTTTGGTCCGCGGGCGTGAAGTTGGCCACTTTTGGGCGTCCGAAACGAAGATATACAGGTCCTTGATAATCGGCAATAGCTATGGTGGCAGCTTTGGTCTGGTTGTAATCACAAGTATTGATTACCGTCATTCCGGGAAGCATTTTCATCAAACCTATATCTTCTAGAATTTGGTGAGTTGCTCCGTCTTCTCCTAGAGTAAGGCCAGCGTGGGATGCACAAATCTTAACGTTTTTGCCGCTATAGGCAACGCTTTGGCGGATTTGATCGTAAACGCGTCCAGTTGAGAAATTCGCAAAAGTTCCTGTGAATGGAATTTTTCCTCCTACGGTCATTCCCGCAGCAATACCAATCATATTAGCTTCCGCAATTCCCACTTGGAAAAAACGCTCAGGATGGTTTGCTTTAAATTCATCCATCTTTAATGAACCGGTAAGGTCGGCGCAAAGGGCAACGACATCTTTATTTTTTTTCCCCAATTCGGTCAGTCCATCGCCAAAACCTGAACGGGTATCCTTTTTTCCAGTATCTGTATATTTTTTCATAGTCCTTCCCAACCCCTCCGAAAGAGAGGTTTGTATGGGTTGTATTTTATATTAATAGATCTTCATTTAAAATTCTGAATTCCCTTTAAGGAATCGAAGGAAATTTAATAATCCCCTAAAGTTACCGGATTCTGCGAAAGTGCATTTTCCAATTGCTCGTCGTTTGGCGCTTTTCCGTGCCAGTCGTGAGTGTGCATCATAAAGTCAACGCCGTTCCCCATTACAGTGTGCAATAAAACACAAATCGGTTTTCCTTTGCCTGTTTTTTCGCGTGCTTTCTTCATTCCGGAAATAACTGATTTAATGTTGTTTCCTTCTTCAATTTCCATTACATCCCACCCAAAAGCTTCAAATTTGGCTTTTAAGTTTCCAAGGGGAAGCACATTATCAGTGGATCCATCAATCTGCTGTCCGTTCAAATCTACGGTAACAATTAAATTGTCCACCTTATTTCCTGCGGCATACATAATGGCTTCCCAGTTTTGTCCTTCCTGCAATTCGCCATCACCGCAAAGGGTAAACACCAAATGTTTGTCCTTATTGAGTTTTTTGGTCAATGCAGCTCCGATTGAAACTGATATTCCCTGACCCAAGGATCCCGAAGCCATTCGGATTCCAGGCAAACCTTCGTGTGTAGTGGGATGGCCCTGTAGGCGAGAATTCAAAAGTCGAAATGTATTCAACTCTTTTACCGGAAAGTAGCCGGCTCTAGCCAACACACTGTAAAAAACAGGGGAAATATGTCCGTTGGAAAGAAAGAATAAATCCTCTCCGGCCCCGTCCATCGTAAAATCTTCCTTTCGATCCAGAATCTCGTGGTAGAGGGCGACAAAAAATTCGGTACAACCAAGAGATCCCCCAGGATGTCCTGAATTTACTTTGTGTACTTGCCGAAGGATGTCCCTTCGAACCTGAACTATTAAATCTTCAAGTGCTTTGTAATCTGCCATAATGCGTTTTGATTTTCAAGGCTCAAAAGTAAGGTATTGAAGTAGCCATTCAAAATGGATAGCCAAGGTTTTATTAACGATTTGGGAGTTTTGTTAACATGCTTAGAAAATTCAGAAATGCGAATTCAGAAAACCGAATTAATAACCGTTATATTTGCCCCCTCAATAAAAAAATATAGAATGCAGTTTAAATTAGATGGCGTTGATGCCCAAAGCGATGCTAGAGCTGGGACACTTACAACCGACCATGGAGTGATAGAAACCCCTATTTTTATGCCGGTAGGCACCTTGGGGACCGTTAAGGGGGTTCACCAAAGGGAACTTAGGGAGGATATTAACCCTCCTGTGATTTTGGCCAATACCTACCATCTTTATTTAAGACCGCAAACTGCCGTCCTAGAAAAGGCGGGAGGAATCCATAAATTCATCAATTGGGATCGGAATATTTTGACTGATAGCGGGGGTTATCAAGTTTATTCCCTTTCAACAACCAGAAAAATAAAGGAAGAAGGAGTTAAGTTCAAAAGTCATATAGACGGAAGCTATCACCTTTTTACTCCAGAGAATGTGATGGAGATACAAAGAACTATTGGCGCCGACATTATTATGGCTTTTGACGAATGCGCGCCCTATCCTTGTGACTACAATTATGCCAAACGTTCTATGCACATGACGCATCGATGGTTGGATCGCTGTTTAGCACATTTGGAGAAAACTCCTTTAAAGTACGACTACAATCAGTCATTTTTCCCCATTGTTCAGGGGAGTACTTATAAGGATTTAAGAAAGCAATCGGCTGAATATATAGCTTCGGTTGATGCGGTTGGAAATGCTATTGGTGGCCTTTCGGTAGGGGAGCCTGCAGAAGAAATGTATGAAATGACTGCGGTGGTCACCGAAATACTTCCAAAAGAAAAGCCGCGTTACCTAATGGGAGTTGGAACGCCGGTTAATATTCTAGAGAATATCGCCTTGGGTATAGATATGTTTGATTGTGTAATGCCAACTCGCAACGGTAGAAACGGCATGCTCTTTACCGCGGAGGGAATTATTAACATCAAAAACAAGAAATGGGCATGCGACCTTTCAGAAATCGATCCCATGGGGATAACTTGGGTCGATACCGAATACAACAAGGCCTATTTGCGGCATTTGTTTAGCGTAAATGAAATGTTGGGCCGTCAAATAGCCACCATTCACAATTTGGGCTTCTATCTATGGTTGGTTCGCGAAGCCAGAAAACATATCTTAGCGGGAGACTTTTTAACTTGGAAAAATGGAATGGTCGAGAAATTAGATCGTAGATTGTAAGATGCTAACTATACTGGATAGATACATATTGCGAAATTACTTGGGCACCTTCATACTGTTGCTCTTGCTCTTCATTCCAATAGGTATCACCGTCCACCTTGCTGAAAAAATAGACAAAATCCTCGACAACGAGGTGCCGCTGATAGAAGTGATGAAATATTTATATGATTTCACCATCTATTTTGCCAATCTGTTGTTTCCGCTGTTTTTGTTTCTATCGGTAATTTGGTTCACTTCCAAACTGGCAAACAATACTGAGATTATAGCTTTTTTGAGCAGTGGGGTTTCGTATTATCGATTTCTTCGGCCTTATCTTATAGGTGCCACTATCGTGTGTTTGGCCGCGCTTGTTTTTAGTATGTACTTGGCGCCCAAGGCCAGTGAAGGCTTTAACCAGTTTTCATATACTTATTTAAAAAAGGGAAAACAGGACCGCGATCAAACGAATGTGTATACTCAGATCAATGAAAACGACTATATTTATGTGAGCTACTTCAACGTGCCCGAAAAAATTGGAAGCAACTTCACTTTGGAACATTTTGACGGCAATGAAATGAAATACAAGATTTCGGCAGCCCAGATTAAGTATAACGATAAGGATAGCACCTATACTTTAAGCAATTATACCAAACGGATAATAGGGGAACGGGGTGATATTTTGGAGCACAAGGTGAAACTGGATACAGTATTTTCCTTTGAAATGGAGGATCTTACGCCGGTAACCTATATAGCAGAAACCCTTAACTTTAGTGAATTAAATGCATTTATTGAAAAGGAAAAAGCGCGTGGCTCTTCCCATATCAATAAATATGAAGTAGTTCGTTACAAACGCTGGAGTTTGCCAGCATCTGCCTATATTCTAACTATTATAGCCGTAGCGGTTTCCTCAGTAAAACGCAGGGGGGGAATGGGGGTTAACCTCGCTATCGGGATTGGGATTGGGATGGTGTATATTTTCTTCGACAAGATTTTTGGCACCATGGCCGAACAGAGTTCTTTTTCTCCGTTTATTGCCACTTGGTTTCCCAACATCGTTTTCGGAATTTTAGCCATTTATCTGTTGTGGAATGCAAAACGATAAACTATTAAATTACCTCCACCTTCATTTTATAGTCTTCATTTGGGGCTTTACGGCGGTGTTGGGGGCTTTGATATCCTTGGAAGCCATTCCATTGGTATGGTATAGAATGTTCCTTGCCGTAATTATCATATTTGTTTTTCTAAAGATTAAAAAAGAGAACCTTCGATTTTCCATTAAGACTTTGGCAGGGTTTGCCGTGGCGGGAGTGATTATCGCTTTGCACTGGTTGACGTTTTTTGGAGCGATTAAAGCCTCCAACGTTTCAGTGACCCTAGCAGTGCTATCTACGGGGGCGTTTTTTGCATCTTTATTGGAGCCGCTTCTTTATGGTAGGAAAGTAATTGTATATGAAGTTCTTTTTGGTATTTTGGTAATCGCCGGTCTTTACATCATTTTTGATGTGGAGGCATCATATACTACAGGAATCTTATTGGCTTTGGCTTCTGCTTTTTTGAGCGCTCTATTTTCCGTTATCAATGGAAAATTCGTTTTAAAGCACAAAGCCTCCGCCATTTCGTTCTATGAATTGATGTTTGGCGTAATGGGAATAAGTATTTATTTGGCCTTCTCCGGTAGTTTCACTGCAGCGTTTTTCACTGTTTCTACCCACGATTGGATATATCTTCTTATTTTAGCCTCCGCTTGTACAGCATATGCATTTATCGCCTCCATTCACGTTATGAAATGGATTAGCCCCTATACGGTGATGCTCACAATTAACATGGAGCCGATTTATGGTATTATTCTGGCCCTTATGATATTAGGGGATTCTGAAAAAATGGGACCGCAGTTTTATTATGGAGCTATTCTAATTTTGTTGACCGTTTTGGCAAATGGAATCATAAAAATGACACTAGAAAGAAAACGGAGGAGATTGCCCAACTCATAAGAACAAAATTTTATCTTTGTAAATCAACCAAAACTTTAAGAAAGGTAGTTATTATGGAATATCTGGATTTTGAATTGCCTATTAAGGAATTGCAGGAGCAGTACGAAAAGGCCTGTCTTATTGGAAAGGAGAGTGATGTAGACGTTACCAACACCTGTAAGCAGATTGAAAAAAAACTCAAGGAAATAAAAGTAGAAATTTATAAAAACCTTACTCCTTGGCAACGCGTTCAGCTTTCAAGGCATCCTGATCGACCTTATACCCTGGACTATATAAACGCTATCTGTGGCGATTCCTTTTTGGAACTCCACGGCGATAGAGGATTTAAGGATGACAAAGCAATGGTTGGTGGTTTGGGTAAAATTGGCGACCAGTCCTATGTTTTTGTAGGGCAGCAAAAAGGTTACAATACCAAAACCCGCCAGTATCGCAATTTCGGAATGGCAAATCCGGAAGGATATAGAAAGGCGCTTCGTTTGATGAAGTCAGCCGAAAAATTTGGACTTCCCATTGTTACTTTTGTCGATACCCCCGGAGCTTTCCCAGGTTTAGAAGCCGAGGAAAGGGGTCAAGGTGAAGCCATTGCACGAAATATTTTCGAAATGACCCGTCTTAAAGTTCCCATTATTGTTGTAATCATAGGCGAAGGAGCTAGTGGAGGCGCCTTGGGCATAGGAGTTGGAGACAAGGTATTGATGCTCGAAAACACATGGTACTCTGTAATTTCGCCCGAAAGTTGTTCCTCTATTCTTTGGCGAAGCTGGGAATTCAAGGAGCAAGCCGCAGAGGCCCTAAAGTTGACCGCTATCGATATGAGCAAGCTAAAGCTGATTGACGACATTATAAAAGAACCACTAGGCGGTGCCCATAGCGATAGAGAAACGATTTTTGTTACCGTAGCAGGAGCAATTGAAAAAGCCTATGCTTCATTAAAAATGTTATCCCCAACCGATTTAGTCAAAAAACGAATGGATAAATATTTAGAAATGGGAGCCTATAAAGGGTAAAGTAAACTATAGCATACCCTTAACGAAATCCGGGCTTGTCGCTTCGGATTTTTTTGTGGGTTATCAACACAAAATCAAAGTTATCAACAGCTCAATTGTTGATGACATGTTAATAGAGAAGTCGTAAAAAAGCTTCCATCATCACATCATTTTCTTTATTTTCGCTTTATGGAAAAATTAAAACCTCAAACTAACTTTTCAACTCGCAGTGGGCAAGTTATATCACTTGAAAAAGGCAAGCTTCCGCCGCAAGCTATTGATTTAGAAGAGGTTGTTATCGGGGCTTTGATGATTGACAAGAAGGGTGTGGACGAAGTAATAGATATCCTACATTCAGAAGTTTTCTATAGACCTGCGCATCAACACATTTTCGGAGCAATTCATCATCTTTTTGAAAATGGACAACCAGTGGACTTATTAACCGTTTCTGCTCAATTAAAGAAGGAGGGGAAATTGGAACTGGTAGGAGGGGAGTTTTATTTGATCCAATTGACCCAAAAAGTGTCTTCTTCGGCACATATTGAGTTCCATGCGCGTATAGTTCTTCAGAAATATATACAGAGAACCTTAATTAAAATTTCCAACGAAATAATCGAGGCATCTTATGACGAAGGCACTGATGTGTTCGATCTATTGGACAATGCCGAAGCCAAACTCTATGAAGTTACCCAAGGCAATATAAAGCGATCGTCGCAAACGGCACAAGACCTTGTTATTGAAGCCAAGAAACGAATTGAGGAGATAGCCAACAAAGAAGGTCTTTCAGGAGTGCCATCAGGCTTTCCAAAGATCGATCAGCTCACTTCAGGTTGGCAGCCCAGCGATTTGATTATTATCGCTGCACGACCTGGTATGGGTAAAACAGCTCTTACCTTGTCTATGGCCCGTAATATTGCTGTGGAGCACAATATGCCCGTAGCATTTTTCTCTTTGGAAATGTCCTCAGTACAATTGATCACCAGATTGATATCATCTGAGACCCATTTGAATTCGGAGAAACTTAGAACAGGAAACCTTGAGAAACACGAATGGGAGCAGTTGAACGTAAAAGTAAAGAATCTAGAAAAGGCGCCTTTATTTATTGACGACACCCCTTCACTATCTATTTTTGATCTGAGAGCAAAGGCACGTAGGCTTTCTTCCCAGCATGGAATAAAATTGATAATTGTAGATTATTTGCAATTGATGACGGCCGGTGGTAGTCAGAAAAGCGGGAACCGTGAACAAGAGATTTCCTCAATTTCCCGTAACCTGAAGGCTTTGGCCAAGGAACTCAACATCCCGGTAATTGCGTTGTCCCAGCTTTCTCGAGCCGTGGAAACCCGTGGAGGAAGTAAAAGACCTTTGCTATCCGATCTTCGTGAATCTGGTGCAATTGAGCAGGATGCCGATATTGTATCCTTTATTTATCGTCCCGAATACTACAAAATTGACGAATGGGATGACGACGATCATACACCAACCGCCGGGCAGGCCGAGTTTATCGTGGCCAAGCACCGTAATGGGGGCTTGGACGAAATACGTCTGAAATTCATCGGTAGCTTAGGTAAATTTGAGAGTCTTGATTCTATGGACATCCCGGTGGCGACCGAAATCCATTCCCGAATGAACGATGCGGCCAACGACGATACTTTTAGAACCAAAGGTCTGCCATCGCCCCATGAAGCTTTCGGAAGTTCCATGAACGACGATTTCTCAATCACGGATGGCAACGATGTCCCGTTTTAATTCACGACTGAATTATAAGTTTATTTTTCTTATTTCGATTCTTGAAAATTGATTTTCTTGAACGGGGTATGTTGACTGCAAAATAGTCGTTATCTTAGCGGCATGATGTTGAGAATTCTTATAATTAGTTTTGTTTTCCTTGTATCTTTTAACGCTTCGGCTTCGTATATCCTGATTCCCATGGATGCAGAAAGCCAAAAGGAGCACCTTAAAGCCTATGGCATAACTTACTGGGTGCTGGAAAAACAGCAAAAGGTGAAATGGCTTCTCAATTATAGAGGAGGATCGTTTCTAATGGCCGACGTTCCCGATATCCGAAAGGAATGTCAAATCCGCGGGGTTTCATTTGAAGTACTTTCCGACAGCAAAACAGAGCAGATATTAAGTGAAATAAGTAGCCCATCCAAAAATATGGATGCAGTTTCCTTGGAGAAAGCTCCGAGGATTGCGGTTTATTCTCCCAAGACTAATCTTCCATGGGATGATGCGGTAACTATGGTTTTGACCTATGCTGAAATTCCCTATACCGTTATATATGACGAAGAAGTTTTAACCGATCAATTGATTCTTTATGATTGGCTGCATCTGCATCATGAAGATTTTACGGGCCAATATGGCAAATTTTATCGCGCATATCGATCGGCGCCTTGGTATATTGAAGCCAAGAAAGATGCTGAAGAACTTGCGGCACGATTGGGATATTCTAAGGTTTCGGACTCTAAATTGGATGTGGCAAAGAAAATCAGGGACTATGTAGTGGGCGGCGGATTTATGTTTGCCATGTGCAGTGCAACCGACAGTTTTGATATAGCTCTTTCCGCCGAAGGTGTTGATATTTGTGAGCCCATGTTTGATGGTGACCCAAGCGATCCAAATTACCAAAGCAAAATAGACTACAGCAAGACCTTTGCCTTTACCGATTTTATTTTGGAGCGCAATCCTATGGTTTACGAGTTTTCAAGCATAGACACCACTGACAAAAGACGAATCGCCAAAGAATCTGACTATTTTACTTTGATGGACTATTCCGCTAAATGGGATCCTATTCCCACTATGCTTTGCCAAAACCATACTATGCTTGTAAAAGGATTTATGGGACAAACCACTGCTTTTGACCATACTCAAATTAAACCGAATGTGTTAGTTATGGGTGAAAACAAGACCAATGGCGAAGCACGTTATATACACGGCGTAAAGGGGAAGGGGTTTTTTACTTTTTATGGAGGTCACGACCCAGAGGATTATCAACATAGGGTAGGGGATGCGCCTACCGAATTGGCCCTACACCCAACATCGCCCGGATATAGGCTGATTTTGAATAATGTTTTATTTCCCGCAGCCAAGAAGAAGAAGCAGAAGACTTAGGATTTAATTCAAAGGCTAACCCACTTCTATAGGGATCATTTTCGGTTTTTTGACAAATTCTGATAATAATCCTTAGGTGGCATTACAGTAATCTCGACCCTTCGGTTAATCTGTTTGTTGGCGTCAGAGTCATTTGGCACCTTGGGTTTGCCTTTTCCGTAAGGAATCACTTCATAATCATATCCCGAACTCGCTCCTAAAACTTCAGATAATCTTTGTTTTACCGAGAGGCATCTGTTTTTGGACAGCTCCATATTCATTTCTGCGCTGCCATCACTGTCTGTATGTCCTTCAATCAATATGGTGGCCTTATCTACTTTTTGAATTATTTCTACCAAGGAGTCAATGCTCTGTTTAGCGTTTTCCTTTAAGTTATATTTTGCCACGTCAAAAAGCACATCCGCATTTATGGTGAGCTTAATTACGCTGTTGATTGCCCCAATAGCGTCGATATCGGCACCGGCACTCACGCTTCTACACAGGTCTTTTAGGTCGGTAATCCTAAGGAAGTAAAACACGACATCCTTATCAATCTCCTCATCGCTTAGATCAATCGCCGATTTGCCCCCCGAGATGGTGCCGGCATAAAGCCAATCTGTGCCGTTTTCGGAAATTTCAATCTTTGCAGATTCTCGAGAAGGCCCAACTTCAAAAATATAAAGATCATCTCCTGGGAGATTCATAAAGCCGTTGTCGGTGAATTCTACAACTAAAATCCCACCACAACCCAAGGAAACAAAATTTGGGGTTTGATAATTTCTATAATTGGGTTCGTGAAGGCACTGCAAACTATCTCGGTATTTTTGGATTGGGGCAGGGGAGCCCACCTTGAATTCCACGAGTTTGTCTGCAAATGATATTTTTCCCAAAGGGAGATAAACCGATTCGTAGCGATCTATCTTATAAAACTGCCCAGTGGTCTTTTGCGCTCTCACACTGAATATGGAAAGGAATATGATAGATATAAGGAGATGCTTAATAAATAGCATTTTATGTGGTTTTGAAACGAAGATAAGGAAACTTTTGCCGCTGGATTAATTCCATAAAAAAACCGCCTCAAAGCTGAGGCGGTTTTTTAAGCGAAATAATATAGTTTATGTCTTATTTTATTTTTGTTACAATTGCGGCAAAAGCCTCTGGATGGTTCATCGCCAAATCGGCCAAAACCTTACGGTTAAGTTCGATTCCACTATTTTTTAAACTACCCATAAATTGTGAATAAGACATTCCATGCTGTCTTGCGCCCGCGTTAATACGGGTGATCCAAAGGGATCTGAAATTTCTCTTCTTGGTTCGACGGTCGCGGTATGAATAAAGCATGGCCTTGTCCACAGCATTTTTTGCTACCGTCCAAACATTTTTACGACGTCCAAAGTATCCTTTGGCCTGTTTAAGAACCTTTTTTCTGCGGGCTCTCTTCGCAACTGAATTTACTGATCTTGGCATAATTTTTAGTGTTTTGTAGCAGGCGGTCAATAAGACTTATTAAGTCTGAACACTTTGTATCTGCGCTGCTCCAGGGTTTAAATAATTGTTTTAACCGGTCAATATATTACTTCAAACGAAGCATTTGTTTGACATTGTTTTCATCGGCCGCGTGGACTAATCCAGTTTTGGTCAATGCTTTTTTGCGCTTTTTGCTCTTCTTTGTCAAGATGTGGCTTTTAAACGCATGCTTTCTTTTAATCTTTCCTGAAGCCGTTAGCTTAAAACGCTTTTTGGCACTGGATTTTGTTTTTTGTTTCGGCATGTTTCCTACTTTTTATCTATTATTTCGCTTAATTCTTAAATTTATGGACAGGTTGGAACCTGTACTTCTTTAGAAAGGTCTAGACCTGTCTCTACTTTTTCTTTGGGGCAATGAACATAATCATTCGCTTCCCCTCAAGTTTTGGCATTTGCTCCACTTTTCCGAATTCTTCCAAATCTCGAGCAAGGCGAAGTAATAAAATCTCTCCTTGGTCTTTATAGATTATAGATCGTCCTTTAAAGAACACATATGCTTTTAATTTTGATCCATCCTGTAAGAACTTCTCTCCGTGCTTTTTCTTGAATTCGTAATCGTGATCGTCCGTATTGGGGCCAAACCTGATTTCCTTGACGGTTACCTTAGAGGCTTTGGATTTTATGACTTTTTCACGCTTTTTCTGTTCGTAAACAAACTTTTTATAGTCTATTACCTTACAGACAGGTGGATTGGCATTTGGTGAAATTTCAACTAGATCCAGCTCTTGTTCTTCTGCGATTTCGCGGGCTTTAGCTATGGGGTAGACACCTACCTCCACATTGTCTCCCACAAGTCGCACTTCTTCCGCACGGATCCTTGAGTTAATATTATGCTGGTCTTCTTTAATGACCCTGGCGGGTCCTCTACTTCTTTTTCTTCTTATTGCTATGGCCTAATATATTTAGTTAAACATTAAATTCAATCATTTCATTTTTTACTCCCTGTTGAATCAGGGCTGAAAAGGCTTCCAGAGTCATTACTCCAAGATCGCCTTCCCCGTGTTTACGTACAGAAACCGTTCCATCTTTTTCCTCTTGCTCTCCTACAATCAGCATATAAGGGATTTTATTCATTTCGGCATCCCTAATTTTCTTGCCAATTGTCTCGTTTCTGTTGTCAACAAGGGCGCGAATTTCGTCATTTTCAAGCAAATTTAAAACTTTTTGGGAGTATATTTCATATTTTTCGCTTAAAGACAGAATTGTGACCTGTGCTGGGGTAAGCCAAAGGGGGAAATTTCCACCCGTGTGCTCCAGTAAAATGGCGATAAATCGCTCCATACTCCCAAAGGGCGCACGGTGAATCATTACTGGCCTATGCATTTCATTGTCGCTGCCTTTGTATTCCAGTTCAAAGCGCTCGGGTAGGTTGTAATCTACTTGAATGGTACCCAATTGCCAGCTTCTGCCAATAGCATCCTTCACCATAAAGTCAAGTTTTGGACCGTAGAAGGCAGCTTCGCCATATTCTATTTTATAATCCAATCCCTTCGATTCCGTAGCATTGATTATTGCTTTTTCGGCTTTCTCCCAGTTTTCAAGACTGCCGATATACTTTTCAGGGGTGTTTGGATCACGCAAAGAAACTTGAGTAGAGAAGTTCTCGAAACCCAGGGAGCCAAAAACATATAGCACAAGATCGATTACATTTTTAAATTCCGCATCCAACTGATCGGGCGTACAGAAAATATGGGCGTCATCCTGAGTAAATCCGCGTACACGTGTTAGTCCGTGTAGCTCTCCACTCTGCTCATAACGATAAACAGTTCCGAATTCTGCAAAGCGCTTAGGCAGGTCTTTATAGGACCAGGCCTTACTGTTGAATATTTCGCAGTGATGCGGACAGTTCATGGGTTTAAGCAAGAACTCTTCCCCCTCACTTGGGGTTTTAATAGGTTGAAAACTATCCGCCCCGTATTTGGCATAGTGGCCAGAGGTAACATATAGTTCTTTTTGTCCGATATGTGGTGTTACCACCATTTCATATCCGGCTTTTTTCTGAGCTTTTTTCAGGAAGTTTTCAAGTCGTTCACGTAAAGCGGCACCTTTTGGCAGCCATAGTGGCAGGCCCTGTCCCACTTTTTGGGAAAAAGTAAACAATTCCAGCTCCCTGCCAAGTTTTCTGTGATCGCGTTTCTTCGCTTCTTCCAGCAGTTGAAGGTATTCCGTAAGATCTTTTTGTTTCGGAAAACTGATGCCATATATACGAGTGAGCTGTTTGTTCTTTTCATCTCCTCGCCAGTACGCACCAGCTATGTTCATTAGTTTTATAGCTTTAATGATTCCGGTGTTGGGAATATGTCCGCCACGGCATAAATCGGTAAAAGTGGAATGATCGCAGAAAGTAATGGTTCCGTCCTCAAGATTTTCAATAAGTTCCACTTTGTATTCATTGCCTTGATTTCGATAATAATCAAGAGCTTCTGCTTTAGATGCCTCGCGCAGGCTAAACTCGTGTTTTCCTCTTGCCAGCTCCAACATCTTATCTTCGACCTCTTTTAGATCTTTTTCAGTAATGTTGTGTTCCCCGAAATCGACATCATAATAAAATCCGTTTTCAATAGCGGGGCCAATAGTCAATTTTATTCCGGGATATAATTCTTCCAGGGCTTGGGCAAGGATGTGGGCGGAAGAATGCCAAAATGCTTTTTTCCCTTCATCGTTGTTCCAGGTATAGAGTATAAGAGAGCCATCGGTCATTAATGGGGTACCCGTTTCAATGGTTTCTTTGTTGAAAGATGCCGAAATCACGTTTCGGGCAAAGCCTTCGCTTATGTTTTTTGCAACATCCATTGGGGTAACACCTGCATCAAAGTGTTTCACGCTTCCGTCTGGGAGGGTTATGGCTATCATATACTGTAAAATTTTAGGGTGCAAATATACTATTAGTTATGGGGGTTTGCAATATGGAATACAGGGTTTCTCCATTTTTTAATTTAAAAAGAAAAAGGATGTTGATGTTGACGCAGGAAGGGATTTGCAGTAATGCAGGCACTGTGATTTCGGCTATTTATCAAAGAAACACATTCAGAGTATATATATTAAGGTGTAAGAAGGGGTGAAAATTAGTTTTAAGTCCAAAACTTAGTGTTTCAATGGCTTATGATAAAAGACGAAAAATATTATAAAAAAAGACTGCAATATGTTTGCGGTATCGGAAAAGGGTTCTATATTTGCACCCGCTTAGAGAAACAGATTGATGATGACGAAAGGTTCTAAGCAAAAAGTTCTTGATTTTAAAAATATTTTTCAAAAGGTATTGTGGAATCAAAATTAAGTTGTACATTTGCACCCGCTAAAACAAGGAGTGACTACAAAACACGATCTGAGCAAGCGGAGAAAAATAGAAATAAGTTCATTGAGATATTGAAATTGACAGCGTAGATATTTACCTGAAAGGGTTTATATCGACATTAGAAACTAAACTAAGTATGAACCCTGAAGTTTGAGATCGAGTGACGCTCTTTGTTAATGTATGGTCGCAATATTATTGAAGATTATACGATGAAGAGTTTGATCCTGGCTCAGGATGAACGCTAGCGGCAGGCCTAACACATGCAAGTCGAGGGGTAGGGGAGAGCTTGCTTTCCTTGAGACCGGCGGATGGGTGAGTAGCGCGTATGCAATCTGCCCTGTACAGGGGAATAGCCCAGGGAAACTTGGATTAATGCCCCATAGTATCATTGACCGGCATTGGTCGTTGATTAAAGATTTATCGGTACAGGATGAGCATGCGTCCCATTAGTTTGTTGGTAAGGTAACGGCTTACCAAGACTACGATGGGTCGGGGCCCTGAGAGGGGGATCCCCCACACTGGTACTGAGACACGGACCAGACTCCTACGGGAGGCAGCAGTGAGGAATATTGGACAATGGGCGATAGCCTGATCCAGCCATGCCGCGTGCAGGAAGACTGCCCTATGGGTTGTAAACTGCTTTTTTACGGGAAGAAACACCCCCACGTGTGGGGGCTTGACGGTACCGTACGAATAAGGATCGGCTAA
>Ga0079223_10000015_pt1 | contig 46847 bp, 38 predicted proteins | sample Stecom2011_FD_75072 | JGI IMG/M metagenome (GOLD analysis project Ga0079223, IMG submission 75072) | Agricultural soil microbial communities from Utah to study Nitrogen management - Steer compost 2011 | ecosystem: Environmental > Terrestrial > Soil > Agricultural land | place: USA: Utah...
AGGTAGGGGTTAAAAATACTCAGCTCAAAGGGGCTGTGCTCTATTGCGATATCCAACGATAAAGGCACAGGGGTAAGCTGGCCGTTAATGGTGATGTTGCTGTTGTTGTTAACCCGCGCGCTAGCCGACAGCTCGGCGCTGCGGCTGTCGGTTAAGTGCAAGGGTGTGGCGTGGATATTGATGTCGCTTAACTGCCACTGCACGGCGGGGGTGACGTGTTGGTCGCTAAAGTTTATGGCGCTGTCGCGCAACACAAAGTCATCGATGATCACCGACCACTGCGACTCGTCGGCAGGCTCGCTGTGGGTTGCGGCTTTGACGTTGCTTTCGGTTCCGGTTTTCACCAGGAGCGATTCGTAGCGAAACTCGCCCTCGTTTGTTTGCCATTGGTTGAGCAGCAAACCGCGATACTCCAGAGCGCCAATGCGCACACGGCGTGCTAATAAATCCAGCTCGATGCCGCTCACATCGAGCTGTTGGGTGCGCAGCATGGGCGGCTGTTGCACCTGATCGTCAAGGGCGAGATCGCTAAAGCTCAGCGCGCCCTGGGTTAGTTTGATGGCGGTTTGGTTGTGGGTTGCATCGCTGGCGATATAAAGCTGTGCCTTAGCGCTGAGGTTGCCACGGGTTAGGTCGGCGTTGATGGTCTTGTGTAAAAAATCAGAAAAAGCAGTCAGGTTAACATCGGCCGCCTCTAGCGCCATGTCAAACCGCAGCGGTTGCAATCGATACTCACCGGCAAGGGATAGCTCGCCGCCCTCGGCCAATGCCGCGCTGATGCTAAAAGGGTTTAACAACTCGTCGCCGGTGGCGAAGTACAGGTCGTTAAAGGTGATGGAAAGATCGTTGATCTTAACATCGACGTCCTCCGCGCCGCTGCTGTCGCGGTACAGCGCGTTGCCCTGATCAATGCTGAGCAACAACACTGAAAAAGCAAAGCTGGCCGAGTCGTCTTTGCTGTCGGGCTCTTGGGGGGCTTCGTCGCCCAGCTCGTTAAGCCGCGCTATGATGGGGTCAAAGTTAAAGCCTGTGGCCTGTTGCCGAATATAGGTTTCGGGTTTGCTGAGCTCTATCTCTTCAATCACCAAATGGCGTTGCCACAGGCTGGCCCAAAAGCCGATGTTGATGCGCAGTTGCTGCCATTGCAGCAGCGCTTGGCCGGGTTTGTCGGCGATGGCAAAGCCGTTGCTGGTGAGCTCGAAGGTAAAGGGGTTGTACGAAAACTCTTGCGCGCTAACGGTGCGCCCTAAGGTTTGCGAGCCGGTGGTTTCGGCCAGTGTTTTTAACTTGCCCGGCAGGTAAAAATACCCCAACAACAGGTACAGTAAATACACGACGGCCAAAACCATAAGCAGCGTCTTAGCGCCTAAACTTAGCCAGCGTCGGCGTGATATAGCGTTCATGTAAGCCTCTGTTGCTGCGCGCCGCGCTCGGATCGGCGCGCCAATAATGTGTGTCCGGCCCAATGGGCCGCGAGTTTAAAGGTTTTGGCTTTGCGCTTTAGCCGGTGAGGGTGGGCGGCGCGGTTTACCAAGGGTCACACTGTACTATAGTTTGCCGTTGAGCTTTAACCAGACAGGGGTTTTAACGGCCGTTTTGGGGCTTTGTTACTGGTGAGTATCTCGCGGCCCAGATCGGCCATACTGCGGCAGCCGGTTAGCGCCATGGCCACCCGCACCTCGCGCTCGTAAATGGCAATAATATTGCGCACCCCGGCGGCGCCCCGTGCGGCTAAACCGTAAACCCAGGGGCAGCCTATGATGACGCCATTGGCGCCAAGGGCTAAAGCGCGCACGACATCCAGCCCCGAGCGCACCCCCGAGTCCAGTAAGATCTCCAGCTCAACGGCTGGCCCAACAAGGTGCTGGTGCTGATGTGGCTGACATCGCGCAGCACCCGCTGGCGCAACGCCAATTGTTGTAGGTCACTGTGGTTGCGCGTCAGTGTGGTTTCGCTGAAGGCGCCGCCATCGATGTACTGACATAAAAAATGCGGCAGCCGTTTTTTGGCAAGAAGGCGGTAATCACTGACGCTGGACGGTATCATGGGCGGTGCCTTTGCATGCGGGGCAAGAGTGGCGTTTGTACAGCACAACACCTTTTAGATATAAACAGCCTTTTACATATGAAGTATGTCGTGGTATATAAAGTAGCCTAAAAAAGGCCTGCACGGGGGCGCCGCTGCGCGCTCGTGTAAGACCCCTAGGAAGAGCGATGGTTAATAACAATAAATCAATAAACGGCGTTAAAGGTTTGGCGTTATGGTTGCCGCTGTTTTTAATTGTCAGTTTATTTTTTATGTGGGGCGTGGCCAACAACCTTAACGATATTCTGATTGCGCAATTTAAAAAAGCGTTTGTGTTAAGTGATTTACAATCGGGGCTGGTGCAATCGGCGTTTTATTTTGGCTATTTTGTCTTTGCCATACCCGCTGCCTTGGCGATGCAACGGTTTGGTTACAAAGCGGCGGTGATTGTTGGGCTATTACTGTACGGCGCAGGTGCGCTGTTGTTTTATCCGGCCGCACAGGCGCACGAGTACACATTTTTTTTGGCGGCGCTGTTTATTATTGCCAGCGGTTTGGCGTTTTTAGAAACCTCGGCCAATCCGTTAATCATCGCTATGGGCGATCCTAACAGCGCCGAGCGGCGTCTTAATTTTGCCCAATCGTTTAACTCGCTGGGCACCATTGCCGGGGTGTTAATTGGCCGCGAGTTTATTTTATCGGGCATCGAGCACAACCCCGATCAGTTGGCGGCACTGTCCGCCGCGCAGCAAACCGCTTTTTACAGCGCCGAGGTGCAAGCCGTGCAGGGGCCTTATTTGGTGATTGCGGTGGTGGTGATGGTGTGGGCTCTGTGGGTTGCTTGGGTAAAGTTTCCGCAGTTGGCAACCCGCCACGAGCCCCCAGAGCTGGCACTGCGCAAGCGGGATTTTAGCGCGCTGTTACAGCGGCCTTATTACCGCGCGGCGGTGGCAACGCAATTTTTTTACGTCGGCGCGCAGGTGTGTATCTGGAGCTTTATGATTCGCTATGGCCAAGAGGCGATGCCCGCTACCGGTGAAAAAACCCTTGCCACGTATCTGAGTTTTTCGTTGTTGGCTTTTATGGTTGGCCGTTTTGCCTCGACTTGGCTGATGGGCTACATCAAACCGGCGCGTTTAATGCTGTTGTACGCGGTCGTTAATATAGGCCTGTGTGCAGTGGCTATGGTGAGCGTTAATCAGGTCGGCTTAATCGCTTTGGCCGCCACCAGTTTTTTTATGTCGCTGATGTTTCCGACCATTTTTGCCCTGGGCATTAAAGGCTTGGGCGCCGAGGCAAAAGCGGGCTCGTCGCTATTGGTTATGGCCATTATTGGCGGCGCCGTGCTTACCGCGTTAATGGGTTTGGTGTCTGACATCAGCAGTATTCACACGGCGGTAGTGGTGCCGCTGGGCTGTTTTGTCGTGGTGGCGCTGTTTGCCCGCAGCAGCGAGCGGCACTATGGCGTAAAGCAAAGGGGGTAAAGCGTGTGGAGATTGTCGATGCCCATCAGCATGTGTGGCAGCTCGCGCGGCGCGAGTGCCAGTGGCCCGGCGCAGATTTAACGGCTATTTATCGCGACTTTACCGTCGCCGATTTTACCGCCGTGAGCGCGCCTTTGGGGGTGACCGGATCGGTGTTGGTGCAGTCGCAGCCAAACCGCGCCGACACCCAATACCTATTGCAGTTGGCCGCTACCCATAGCGTTATTAACGCCGTTGTTGGCTGGTGCGATTTAGCCGCGCCCGATGCGCCGCAGCAAATTGCCCAATTGGCCAAGCGCAACAAGCTACGAGGCTTGCGGCCTATGTTGCAAAGTGAGCCCGCCAGCGACTGGATTATTGCCCGCGCACAGGCGCTGGGGCTTGAGGCCATGATCGATCAGGGTTTAAGTTTTGATGCGCTGATTACCCCGCGCCATTTAACCGCAATAACAACGCTGGCGGCGCGCTACCCAGAGCTGGCCATTATTGTTGATCACGCTGGCAAGCCTGATATTGCCGCGGGGCAATGGCGCGACTGGTACGAGCCGCTGGCGCGCTTAGCAGAGCATGACAACGTCAGTTGTAAGTTATCGGGCTTAATGACCGAGGCGCAACCGGGGGCAGGTTTGGCCCAAGTTAAACCTTATGCCGATGCTTTATTAACGCTGTTTGGTGGCCATCGTTTACTGTGGGGCAGTGACTGGCCGGTGTTAAATTTGCAAACGGATTACGCCAGTTGGCTGGCGTTGTGTCGCCAATGGTTACAAACCCAAGCGCCCCAATTTGAGGCCGCGGTGTTGGCCGGTAACGCCCAGCGCTTGTACCGGTTACAAGAGCGTCGCACTGGTATTTGATGCTTAATTCGGCGATATTAGGGTCACGCAAATCGACTAGACCACGGTGAGCTTGAGTAATAAAAATGCGCGACGCTGCGCTGATAAAACTGCACGACAGACATAACCGCCTTGACCTTCGCCCATGTTGGCTGAGGCGCTTAGCCGTAAAAATCTGCGGCTTATGTCAGGGTCGACATTAACCTTGCAGGGCAAAACGCTGGGGTTAATCAACACAATAAAAGACCAGAAGAGCACACAAAATGACTGATAAAAAGCAAGCAAATGCCGGGGCCGCAGATAACCGTAAATACAAAGCGCCCGCGCTGGAAAAAGGCTTAGATATTCTTGAGCTGTTGGCCGCCAGTGGCAAGCCGTTAACCACCTCGCAAATGGCGACCGAATTGGGACGCTCGGTGAGCGAGTTGTTTCGGATGGTGCTGGCGCTGGAGTTTCGCGGTTATATCGCCCCGCCCGAAGATGGCGGCGATGGCTACACCCTAAGCAACAAATTGTTTACCTTGGGTATTGCCCGTGCGCCCACTAAAACACTGCTGCAAGTGGCTTTGCCCGAGATGAGCGAGCTGACCCGAAAAATAGGCCAGTCCTGTCATATCGCGGTGGTGTCGGGCGATCAAGTGGTGGTGATTGGCCGCATCGAAAGCCCTGGTGATTTAGGCTTTTCGGTGCGGGTGGGCTACCGCCGCCCACTGACTCAGGCCACTTCGGGGCGGCCGTTATTTGGTTTTCAGTCCCCCGAGACCCGCGCCCTAATGTTGGCCAAATTACAGGGCACAGAGGCCGATGATATTGCGTCGTTTATCAAGCAAGCCGACGACACGGTGGAGCGCGGCTACGTTAAAAATGCCAGCGATTTTGTCGACGGTGTGACTGACTTATCCGCCCCGATACTGGGCTCGCGCGGTGCCTTGGCCGCCATTACGGTGCCCTACGTTAAATCCAACCCGCAGGTGTGCACCCTAGAGCAAGCGCTGGAGTATTTGTGCGCGGCGGCTCATAAAATCTCTCGGCAAATGTCCGAGTACAACTAACACAGGCATCGGCCTGACCTTACCAGCTGCTGGGCCTGTGGCTACCTATAAAAGCCGCCATGGAGCTAACCGCTCTACTGGCCGGCCCTGCCGAGCGCCCATGGCTTTTTTGCCAGCGGGTTTTAGCCGCTTTGGCAAACCAATACCTCGCCTCAGTAACTGCCAACCTAGTGGCGCAACAAGTGGACGCCTATGGCTGGGCGCTGCCTTTAGGCTGGATGTTGCTCATTTCAGGGTTTTTATTTATGATTCAGTTTTCAATTGTAAAAAAGGGTGCCTGTGGACGTCAGCCAAACTAAGACACCTATCAAGCCAGCGGTTGCCGCTTTAGGGCTGCCGACACTGGGCTTTGGTGCTGCCCCGTTGGGTAATTTGTACCGCGCTATCAGCGATCAGCAAGCGCACGGGGCGCTCATGGCGGCGCAATCGGCCGGCTTCAGTTATGTCGATACCGCGCCTCATTATGGCTTTGGTTTAAGTGAGCAGCGTTTGGCTGCGGCGCTAAAGGCTGCGCCGCAGCTTATGGTATCGAGCAAAGTAGGGCGCTTGTTGGTGCCGATCAAAGCCTCGGAGCGCGCTCCGGTGCGACAGGGCTTTGCCCATACCCCCGATTTAAAACCGGTGTTTGATTATCGCTACGAGGCGGTAATGGACTCTTTTAACCGCTCCTGCAAACGCTTGGGGCGCGAGCGGATCGATATCGTTTACGCCCACGACTTGGGCGCGCTGACCCACGGCGCAGACGATCAGTACCACTGGCAGCAGTTTACCCAAGGTGGCTATCGCGCCCTGCAAGAGCTAAAAGCCGCCGGGCGCATTGGCGCCATTGGCCTTGGCGTCAACGAGGTGGCCGTGTGCCAGCGCGCGCTGGCCGAACTACAGCTGGATGTGCTGTTGCTGGCTGGGCGCTACACATTATTAGAGCAAACGGCCGCGTCCCTGTTGCAGCAATGCGCAGCGGCGGGTGTCGCGGTGGTGGTGGGCGGGCCGTTTAACTCGGGCATATTAGCCCGCGGGGTTATGGGCCCGGGGCCACATTATTACGACTACCAGCCAGCGCCAGATTCTATTATCCGGCGGGTGCGCGCCCTCGAGGCGGTGTGCAGCAAGTTTGGCGTGCCCCTAAGTGCTGCGGCGTTGCAGTTTCCCATCGCCCACCCGCAGGTGGTGTCGGTGGTTGCCGGTTTGGCCAGTGCCGCCGAGGTGGCGCAAGCCAAACATTGGCTCGCGCACCCTATTGCCGCCGAGTTTTGGCACAGCTTGCGCGAGCGCGGGTTAATCGCCCCCGATGTGCCGGTACCGGCCGCTGGCGATACTTGACGATGCTATGGGCGAGACGCTTATGAACAGCTCAGTAGGCCACTTGCAGGTGTTGTTGTTGCACCCGGCCGATAACGTGTTGATCAGTGTGCAAAGCCTTAACGCTGGCGCCGAGGTCGAGGCCGAGGGTTTGCGTTACCGAATTACCGAGCCGATACCGGTGGGTCATAAAGTGGCTCGGTTTGATCTGCCAAAGGGTAAAAAAATATTGCGTTACGGCGTACCCATCGGCTCTTTATCCCATTCGGTAAAAGCCGGTGCGCTGGTGCACATGCACAACTTACAAAGTGATTATTTGGCCAGCCATACACGCCAAAGTGCGGCGCAAAAAAAATCTCTTAGGAGCACAAACGGTGAGTGAGTTTCAGCCAGTCCTACAAGGTTATCAGCGCGACGATGGCCGCAAAGGTATCCGCAATGTGGTGGTGGTGGCCTATTTAGTCGAGTGCGCTCACCATGTTAGCCGTCGTATTGTCAGCCACTTTGATGATTTGGATATTCATCTTATCGGCTTTCCCGGCTGTTACCCCAACGAGTACGCCAGCGATATGATGCGCGCTGTGTGCACCCACCCCAACGTCGGCGCGGTGTTGTTGGTCTCGCTCGGCTGCGAGAGCATGGACCGCGACGCACTGCGCGATGCGGTTGCCGACAGCGGCCGGTCGGTGGAGCTGCTGGTGATTCAAGAAAGTGGCGGCACACGCACCACCGCCGATCGCGGTATCGCCTTGGTGGCGCACATGCGCGCGCAGCTGGACCGGCACCAACCGGTGCCCATGGCGCTGAGCGAGTTAATTGTTGGGACTATTTGCGGCGGTAGCGATGGCACCAGCGGCATCAGTGCCAACCCGGCGGTGGGGCGCTGTTTTGACAAGCTGGTGGCGCAGGAGGTTGCCTGTATGTTTGAAGAAACCGGCGAGCTGATTGGCTGTGAAGATATTATGGCCGAGCGCGCGGTGACCCTCGAGCTGGGCGATTTGATTCAGGCCTGTGTTGCCAAAGCCGAGCGCTATTATCGCATTATGGGCTTTGGCAGTTTTGCCCCTGGCAATGCCGATGGTGGGCTTACCACCCTCGAGGAAAAATCCATGGGCGCCTACTCTAAGTCGGGCTCATCGCCCATTAGCGGCTTAATTAAACCCGGCGATATACCGCCCCATGGCGGTTTGTATTTGCTGGATGTGGTGCCCGATGGCGAGCCGCGTTATGGCTTTCCTAATATTGTCGACAACGCCGAGATCGTCGAGATGATCGCCTGTGGTTGTCACCTAACGTTATTTACCACCGGTCGTGGCTCGGTGGTGGGCTCGGCGATATCGCCGGTGATCAAAGTGTGCGCCAACCCCGAAACCTACCAGCGCTTAGCCGACGATATGGACATTAACGCCGGCCGCATCCTGACCGGCGAGGCGAGCCTAGATGAAGTGGGCGATGAGATTTACCGCGCGGTGCTGGCGGTAGCCGGTGGCCAGCGCAGTGTCTCAGAGGCGCTTGGTCACCAAGAGTTTATTCTTACCTATAAATCTTTTGAGGCCATTGGCCCCGCCTGTCTGCCGGTGCGACAACTGCCATAAGCGCCGGCCGGCAAGCTCACAATACCTGATAACGCCACGCCAAGATTACATCATAAAACCGCACTGCTGACCGCCGCCGGCCAAGGTATCGGACGGACCACGGCCGAGCTGTTTATCGCCCAGGGGCGCGGGTTATTGCCACGGATATTAACCCCGCCGCACTGCTCGGGCTCGATTGCGAAACCCATGTGCTGGACGCCAGCGATAAAGCCGCGGTTAAAGCGTTAGCCGCCAGTGTCGGTGCGGTAGATGTTGTATTTAACGGCGCGGGCTATGTTCACTCGGGTACGATCCTCGAATGCGACGAGGCCGATGCCGCCGATTACATTGCCGGTTACTGTGTGGTGCACGATGTGTCCGAGCGCAGCTTTCAGTTAGAGCGCGGCGGCCAGTGGGATAAAGGCAAAGGTTGCGATACCTTTGGCCCCATAGGCCCTTATTGGGTGACCGCCGATGCGGTTAAAAACCCGCTCGATCTGGACATTTGGCTGAGCGTTAACGGTAAGATGTATCAGCAGTCGAACACCAAAAACAGGGTGTTTGGTCCGGTTAAACTGGTGCCCTTAAGTCAGTTTATGAGCTTACAGCCGGGGGGATTATCTCTACCGGCACCCCGCCCGGGGTTGGCTTAGGGCAACAGCCGCCGGTGTATTTAAACGTGGGCGACACCATCCGTTTGGGTATTGCCGGCCTTGGCGAGCAAACTCAAACTGTATTACCATCGCCTTAGCCGCTATACCAGCGCTGATACAAACACCTAAGGTACGTTTATGTTAAAGGCTCTGTCACTTACGGCTACGGCACTTACGCTGGCCGCTTGCACGACACTAACATCGGCAAACAACACGCCGGCGCTGGCGTTACTCGATAGCGATACCGCGCGGGTGAGCTTTTTTAGCCACGATGCACGTAAAACTTTAACAGCCGGCTCGCTAACCTTAGGCGACAGCGAGCACGGCCTCAGTGTGAATCGCAGCGCTAATACACTGCAGTTAACTTGGCGCGACAGCGGCTGGGCTGGCTTTGAAGTGGAGTTTCGCCAGCCGCGCAATGTAAGCGCCTACCAAAATGGCGCCTATGTGTTTGACCTAGAGGTGCAACAGTTTAACGACGCCGGTTTTGATTTTGCCCGCCTTTGCGCTAACGGTTGCGAGCGGCGCGTCTCCCTCACCCACCAAGTGGCGCCTTTGTTAAACCAAGGGCAGCGCACAGTTGCCGTGCCTATGGCCTGCGTGCTGCGCGAGCACGACACTTTAATCGCCGAGTCGGCACCGCTGCGGGTTGCCACCGGCGGTAGCGGTAAAATAAGCCTAAGCAATATCCGCATCGAGCCGGTCCTGCCGCAAGTAGATATTGTGTTTAGCTGCCCCGATTACAAAACCGCTGCGCTTACGCCGGCCCCACTCGATGAGCATTGGGCCCAGAGCTGGTGGCTGCCAAGGCACCAGCAAAAGCTTGCCGCCGCCGCTGCGACTAAACCGCGCTTAGTGTTTATTGGCGACTCTATTACCCAGGGGTGGGAGGAGGCCGGCCAGCAGGTGTTTCAGCAAACGTTTGGCCAGTGGCCCAGTTTAAATTTAGGCTTTAGTGGCGATCGCACCGAGAACGTTCTGTGGCGTTTAGAGCACGGCGCGCTGGAGCAGATCAACCCCGAGCTGGTGGTGCTGATGATAGGCACCAACAACACCGGACACCGTCAAGATGAGCCGGCGCTAATCGCCCGTGGCGTAGCGCAGATATTAACCCAGTTAGAGCGCCGCCTACCGGATGCTAAAGTGTTGTTGTTGGCGATCTTTCCCCGTGGCGCCAGCGCTGATGATTACCTGCGGCGCAACAACAGTTTAACCAATGCGCGGCTGCGCAATTTAGCCGATGGCGAGCGGGTGCTGTTTGCCGATCTCAACAGTGTGTTTTTAGATAAAGACGGCAACCTAGCAAAAGATATTATGCCGGATTTTTTACACCCTAACGAGCGCGGCTACCAACGGTTGGGCGATGCTTTACGGCCTTTAGTGCAGCCACACATGGCACGCTAAAAACTGCCCGAGGCCGTTATTGTTGCCGGCCAATGGCAATGGTCACTGCCACCGACACCCGCAGTAGCAACATAGCAAAGGTAAGGGTCACCCCATAGCGGCCATTTGGCGTATTAATAAGCGCTTTGTAAGGTTGCTTTGGGTTGATCAGCAGCGTTACCGAATCGCCCAGTTGCCGTTGCTTTAATCGGCCAAACACATCAAAAATACCGCGCCGGGCAATAAAAGCAACACCACTGCGCGGATCGTGCTGGCTTGTGGCTGTGTTTTCATATTGCCTCGTGGGGATGGCTCAGCACCGGTATGCGTCGTTGGCCGGCTTTTTATAAAGGGCCAAATGTGCGCACCAGAGCGCAGAAACACAACACCTAAACCGGTAAGCTGCAGCCCCAATCAATAGCCCAGTACACCTTATGTTGACCCGTGTGACATTATTATTCACGCTCGCTTTGCTGGCTTTAATAACAGCCTGCAGCAGCGTTAAAGCGAACAGTCCAGAGCATTTAATCGGTTAAACGAGCGAGGGCAGGCGTCGTTTTACGCCGCTAAGTACCAGTTTAGAACCACCGCCAGCGGCGATCGTTTTAATCAACTGGCCAAAACCGCCGCCCATAAAACTTTGCCGTTTGGCACAAAAGTAAAGGTCACCAATCTTACCAGCGGTGCCACGGTTGTGGTTAAAATTAACGATCGTGGCCCATTTATTAAAGGACGAGTTATCGATCTGTCGCGCTCGGCGTTTGCTGTGATTGCCGACACCTCGGTGGGAGTGGTGCCGGTCAGCCTTGAGGTGGTTCGCTAAATCCAGGGGCCGTTCGGCCGGCTTCTAACGGGCGGTTTAAATTTACTTTGCGCAGCCCTTATGCCACTATTAAGCGTCTTTTTCTGGCCGGTTTCTGGCGGCGAGTTTTAGCCCATCTTTTGCTAGCGACCATCTCTACAAGCAATGTCTACACACCATAAAATTGGTCCGATGCTTAGCTTGCGTAGCTAAACCCTGCAAGGCATTTAGGATGACTTCTAAAGGTAATAATATGAATAATTCTGTGTTACTAGTGGTTCGGCGTATCAGTTTTTTTGTTGGCCTATTATCGATTTTGGGTTTGCTAGGAGCCTGCGGCCAAGACTCTGGCAGCAGCAAAAAAAGTGCCGCCAAAGACGGTGGCATTATCTTAGCCTATGGCGATGAGAGTGTTCGCGCAACCACGGCGGTTAGATCGGTTAACGCGATGATGTTGGGCCAATCAGAAACATTTCATGTGACCATCATTGGCGGTTGGGTCGACAAAAACCCAGATGCGCCCTCGTTTGGCTTGATCACCACCCGGTTAACGTTACGGGGTGAGTCGGACAGCTCGGTGGCAAAAGGCCAGTATGCGCTGGAGGAGTCCGATTACAATTTGTCCGGTGCCATGACCGCCGCATTGGTGCTTGAAGGCGCCACCATGGGTTTGCCGAGATCACTGGTTGCCACCGCCGGCGAGTTAAAAGTAAACGCCATTAAGCAACAAGAAAACTCGCTTAAGAGCATATCCCTCAGTTTTGATGGCACCTTTAAAAACTCCCGCGACGACGCTGATAACACAGAGTATAAACTCAGCGGCCATATTGATGTACCGGCTAAATAAGTCGGGCTAAAGGTGCCTGCCCGGCAGTACTTGTCGGGCTGTTGACTGGTTTGTGATCGCTGTTATCGATCGCCTTTGCAATAGCACTCTGGGGTGGCCCTAAGCGCGCCATTGTTTATCCGCGATTTATCGTTTGCCAAAGTTATGGCATGGCGGTAATCCATAATGGATTTTTTGTGCCATAAACTTAAGGCCTCCGCGCGGCGTGTGGTGTGGGCTGTTTTACTGACACTTTGTATTAACCCTTTACCGTAGGATCTTCATGAGTACACATATACTAGAGGTTGCCGCCCAAAGCCGTTGGCAAAACGGTTTGCAAACTCACAGTCAGATACGCGATTTTGCCCCTGTTATCATGGATGAGCCGGCTGAGCTGGGGGGAGAAAACCAAGGCCCTAATCCGCTGGAGTTTTTGCTGGCCTCGCTCAATGGTTGCAAAGGCGTGATGATTCCGCTGATCGCCAAAGAGCTGGAGTTTAAGTTTAGCGAGCTGACCTTTGACACCCAAGGGGTGGTCGATTTGCGTGGCCTAATGGGGCAAGAGGGGGTGTCCACTCACTTTCAAAGCCTAACGTTTATGGTGCGTATTAAAACCCCAGAGTCGGAGGAGCGCTTGCAGGCGCTGCAGCAAGCGGTAGCGGCGCGCTGCCCGGTTTATAATCTGTTGCGCGATGCCAAGGTGGCGTTACAGACACAGTGGAGCCGACTGTAAAACGGCAAGCTGAATGCTGTTTAAACCACCAGAGCTTGAGTTGCATGGCGGTGGTTTGCATTACAAAAAGCCCGCAACTGCGGGCTTTTTTGATGGTGTACGCCGTGTGTTATTTGCGCATGCCTTTGCCTGTTGCCGCCCAGTAAAGGCCGCCATAGATGTGCTCTAAAAACATTTTATCGCTGTAGGTCGATGGCATATGCCCAAGGCCGGTGTAAAAAGCGCGGCCACCGTCGTACTCGTGATACCAAGCGATGGGGTGAAAATCCCCCATGCCTTTACTGGCCACTTCGCCCCAGTCGGCCTCGGGTGCATAGGTGCTCTCGTCGATCGAGAGGATGTAATTTAAACCCTCGACACGCTCGGCACCAAACTCGTAAAACTCATCGGTCCAAAGAAAGGTGTCGGGCATGCGCTCCAGCCCCGGAAAGTTTCGCGCAAGCACATTGATCTCGGCGGTTTGGATCTCGGGGTGAATGTGAAAGGTACGGCCGACCATTTTGGTGTACCAGTCCCAATCGTATTCGGTGTCCGAGGCCGAGTGAATACCCACAAAGCCCTTGCCCGACTGAATAAACCGCTCCATGGCCGCTTGCTGGTCATCGTTCAGGATGTTGGCGGTGGTGTTTAAAAAGACAATGACGTGGTATTTTTTTAGGCTGTCGTCGGTAAAGACCTCGGACATCTCGTGCCAGTCGAGGTTAAAGTGGTGACGCACGGCCATTTTCTCCATGGCGGTCACCCCGGCGTTGATGGATTTATGGTGCCAGCCGGCGGTTTTGGTAAACAGTAAAACGTTAAATTGTTCGGCCAGCGCTGGCAGCGCGGCAAGAGTAAGACTGAGCATCAGCGCCAGTCGAGCTGTAAAATTACGCATAGTGTGGTCCGCTATTGTTATTGGGTTGCTCTAATGGTTATTGATTTTTATGCGCGCGCGGGGCTTATCGGTGAGCCATAAAACCCGCGGGCAAAAGGTTAATCACCCGACTTACCATAAACGGCAAGCGCAACGCTGACAATAGTCAGTGCTGAGCTTAGCAATTATTTACCTGGGCTTAATCGATGCCGAGGCTGTCCCACAGCTCATCGATACGGGCTTTGACGGCCTCGTCCATTACGATTGGCTCGCCCCACTCGCGATCGGTTTCACCGGGCCATTTGTTGGTGGCGTCCATCCCCATCTTAGAGCCTAAACCAGACACAGGTGAGGCAAAGTCGAGATAATCGATCGGGGTGTTTTCAATCAAAGTGGTATCGCGCGAGGGGTCCATGCGGGTGGTAATGGCCCAGATCACGTCTTTCCAGTCGCGGGCGTTGACGTCGTCGTCGGTGACGATGACAAACTTGGTGTACATAAACTGCCGTAAAAAAGACCAAACTCCCATCATCACCCGTTTCGCGTGACCTGGGTATTGCTTCTTTATGGTGACCACCGCTAAACGGTACGAGCAGCCCTCGGGAGGTAGGTAAAAGTCCACAATCTCGGGGAATTGTTTTTGCAGCAGTGGGATAAACACTTCGTTTAACGCAACCCCGAGCACCGCTGGCTCATCGGGCGGGCGGCCGGTGTAAGTGCTGTGATAAATAGGGTCTTTGCGGTGGGTAATGCGGGTGACGGTAAACACTGGGAAAGAGTCCACCTCGTTGTAGTAACCGGTGTGATCACCGTACGGGCCCTCTGGGGCTAAATCATCGGGGGCTATGTGGCCCTCTAAAATAAACTCGGCCGAGGCGGGCACCTGCAGCTCATTGCTGCCGGCTTTAACCACCTGTGTTTTACGGCCGCGCAGCAGCCCGGCAAAAGCGTATTCGCTTAAACTGTCGGGGATAGGGGTAACGGCGGCTAAGATGGTGGCCGGATCGGCGCCCAGAGCGACGGCTACTGGAAAGGGCTCGCCCGGGTGCTGCAGTTGCCAATCGCGAAAATCCAACGCGCCACCGCGATGGCTTAACCAGCGCATAATTAACCGGTTTTTAGCGATTTTTTGCATGCGGTAAATGCCGAGGTTTTGCCGCTCTTTTAATGGCCCTCGGGTGATAACTAACGGCCACGTAATTAACGGTGCGGCGTCGCCCGGCCAACAGGTTTGGATGGGCAATAAGTCTAGGTTTACCTGGTCGCCCTCGAGCACGATGTCTTGGCAGGGGGCTTTTTTTAGCACCTTGGGGGCCATGTTCAGCACTTGTTTAAAAATCGGCAGTGTTTGCCAGGCCTCTTTTAAACCTTTAGGTGGGTCGGGCTCTTTTAAAAACGCCAGCAGTTTACCCACCTCGCGCAGCGCTGCGACAGACTCTTGGCCCATGCCCAAAGCGACTCGCTCGGGGGTGCCAAACAGGTTGCCCAGTACCGGGGTTTGGTAGCCTTTGGGGTTTTCAAATAGCAGGGCGGGGCCGCCGGCGCGTAACGTGCGGTCGCAGATTTCGGTCATTTCGAGGTTGGGGTCGATCTCGGCGCTGATGCGTTTTAGCTCGCCGCGTGCCTCAAGTTGCTCAATGAAGTCGCGCAGGTCGTTGTATTTCATGGCAGTTCCACAGTGCGAGTGACGATGGTTGGGCCGCGGTGATGCAAAAACGGGGAACAATGATTGTCCCCCGTTTTTGTTTAACCGCTGGCCGCTCGATTACTTCCGTTTCATAGAGAGGAAGAACTCATCATTGGTTTTAAAGTCTTTTAATTTGTCGACTAAAAATTCGGTGGCGGCGACATCTTCCATATCGTTTAGCAGTCGGCGCAAGATCCAGGCCCGCTGCAGCTCGTCTTCTTTCATCAGCAGCTCTTCGCGGCGGGTGCCAGAGCGGCGTACGTTAATGGCCGGGTAGATGCGTTTTTCGGCAATCTTACGATCGAGGTGTAACTCGAGGTTACCGGTGCCTTTAAACTCTTCGTAGATGACTTCATCCATTTTAGAGCCGGTGTCCACCAGTGCGGTGGCGATAATCGACAAACTGCCGCCCTCTTCGATGTTGCGCGCGGCACCAAAAAAGCGCTTAGGGCGCTCGAGTGCGTGGGCATCAACACCACCGGTGAGTACTTTACCGGAGGAGGGGATAACCGTGTTGTAAGCACGGGCTAAACGGGTGATGGAGTCGAGCAGGATGATGACGTCTTTTTTATGCTTGACCAAACGCTTGGCGCGCTCGATGACCATCTCGGCCACTTGTACGTGACGCGCTGGGGGTTCATCAAAGGTCGAGGCGACTACCTCGCCGCGCACCGAGCGCTGCATTTCGGTCACTTCTTCGGGGCGCTCATCAATCAGTAAGACGATCAGGTGGCACTCGGGGTTGTTGCGCGTGATGGCCTGAGCGATGCACTGCATCATGATGGTTTTACCGGCTTTAGGCGGCGCCACAATCAGGCCGCGCTGGCCTTTACCGATGGGTGAGGTGAGGTCGATAATGCGGCCGGTTAAATCCTCGGTCGAGCCGTTGCCGGACTCGAGCACCAAACGCTCATCGGGAAACAGAGGCGTAAGGTTTTCAAACAAAATCTTGTTGCGCGAGCTTTCGGGTTTGTCGAAATTTATCTCGCTTACCTTGAGCAGGGCAAAGTAGCGCTCACCTTCTTTGGGTGGGCGAATTTTCCCGGCGATGGTGTCGCCGGTGCGCAGGTTAAAACGGCGAATTTGGCTGGGCGAGACGTAGATGTCGTCGGGCCCTGCCAGATACGAACTGTCTGCCGAGCGCAAAAAGCCAAAGCCGTCTTGCAGAATTTCCAGTACCCCGTCGCCGTAGATATCTTCGCCGCCTTTGGCGTGGCGCTTTAAGATATTAAAAATAATATCTTGTTTGCGCGAGCGCGCGAGGTTTTCCTGGCCCGTCTCGCGGGCAATATTAATTAACTCTTCAATGGGTTTTGCTTTTAAATCGGTAAGGTTCATACAGTTGGACTTAGGTTAGTAGGTTTGTTGTCTGCAGGGGGTTCGTACCGAATGGTATTGAATTCAAACGGCAGACTGCGTTGCTTGTCGACGCTTTGTGAAAACGGTGCATCGGTAGTGTGGTGCGTTGTTGTTGTTCACACATGCTGTCAGTCAAAATTTGTTAAATATTACCCTGTCTGGCGGATGGCTTACAGAAAACGATCGTCTGAAACGTTAGGAGAAGGCCGCAGGGAGTCTGTACTTGCCCAAGATCTTACGCATAAATGGAAGTTAATGCCGGGCGGGACCTACAGTGAGCTGTAACAGGTGGATTGGAGTATAGCGATAAAAAACGGCAAGTGCAAAATTAAATTTGACCGCAACAAAGGTTGCGGTCAAAGGTGCGATTTACATTGCAGATTCGATAAACTCGACCAGCTGAGAGCGTGACAAAGCGCCCACTTTAGTGGATTCAACACTGCCGCCTTTAAAGACGATCAGGGTAGGAATACCGCGAATGCCGTACTTCGCAGGCGTTTCTTTGTTGGCGTCGACGTCTACTTTGGCAATTTTGATTTTGCCTGCGTATTGGCCCGCCAACTCGTCGAGTACAGGGGCGATCATTTTACAGGGCCCACACCATGCGGCCCAAAAGTCGACCAGTACGGGTACGTCTGATTGCAGGACGTCGGCGTCAAATGAATCGTCGGTAACGTGGATAATGGCGTCGCTACTCATAGTTAAATAATCTCCAAACTTGGATTTAGGGTATTTAATAAGCGGTCCAGTGGAATGGCCTTGTCCCGCTATATTGGGGCACGAGCTGCAACTTAAAGCCGTTACTTGATCTTAGCAGGCTTGCGCTGTGCATGACGGACGACAAGCATAATAAGGATTGGTTGCCCTGCGAGCAAGGAGAAAAAACCTATGGTGGCGATTGGTATGGCTAATAAACGCCTTTTTACGGTGTGGATTTAAGGCTTGTGTGTGGCTTGTGCAGCCGCAGTGTCGGGCGCTAAGCCGAGTTTATCGAACGTTTGGCTCAAGCTTTTTAGGGAGATGGGTTTGGCTAAAAAATGATCCATGCCGCAGGCAAATACCGCTTGGCGGTGCTCCTCTAGTGAGTGCGCGGTTAGGGCCACGATGATGGCAGGGGGTTGGGCTTGGGCCTGCTCGTGGTGGCGAATCGCGCGGGTGGCCTCAAAGCCGTCCATGTCGGGCATTTCACAATCCATTAAAATCACATCAAAAGGCGTGTTGGCCCGCTGCACCGCACGCAGCGCTTGGCGGCCATTGTCGACAACCACCGGCGCAACCCCAAGCTTGCCCAGTAAACCTTTAATGACCATCCGATTGACGGCGTTGTCCTCGGCCACCAGCACCTGTAGGTGCGCCAGCGAGCGGTGCATCCCTGAGGTGGTGCTGGTGGTGGTAACAGGCGGTGTAAGGCCCCAGGCGCTAAAGAGCGCTTGGTATAGCTGCCGTGGCAGTAAGGGTTTGCGCAAAACAGTGTGGATCTGAAGCGACTCTAAGGCGTGCGGGCTGGTGGCAGTCTCGGCGCTGCTGAGTAAGATTAGCGGCACTTGGGTCAGTTTGGCCTCGTGGCGTATCCAGTCGGCCAAGTGCAGTCCGGTCATTACCGGCAGTTGTTGGCACAAGAGCATAATGTCGAAAGGGGGCTGGTTTTTAATCGCCTCGATGGTGTCGCTGGCGCTGCTGGTGTGGCTTAGCTCTAGCTGCCAGTCGCGGCACAGTTTGGCCATCAGCTGGGCCAAAGGTTCACTCGGATCGGCCAGCAGCAAGCGTTTGCCCGCCAGTGCCGTTGCGTGGTTATGGCTGGTAGCCAAAGCGATTTTAGCCGAGGGGGCAAAGCGGGCGGTAAACCAAAAGGTCGAGCCTTGGCCGACTTTACTGTCCACCCCAAGCTCGCCGTGCATAAGGTGGGTCAGGCTTTGGCAGATGGCAAGGCCAAGGCCTGTGCCACCATAGTGGCGCGTGGTGCTGTGATCGGCTTGACGAAAAGCGTCAAACAGGCTCTTTTGTGCATTTTGACTGATGCCAATGCCGGTATCTTTGATAACAAATTTTAACGCTGGCACTTGGTGGCTGCTGTCGGCCAGGGTGCTAACGTGCAGAGTAATAGAGCCGGTACTGGTAAATTTAAAAGCATTGCCAATTAAGTTAATTAAAATTTGCCGCAAGCGGGTGGCATCGCCTTTTAGGTGGGTGGGTACATAGGGTGCAATATAACCGTACAGCTCAATGTGGCGTTTGTTGGCGCTGGCACCAAATAAGGTGATGGCGTCATCGACCACCGAGTTTAAATCAAACTCGGCGGTTTCCAGTTGCATTTTGCCGGCCTCGATTTTCGAGTAATCGAGAATGTCGTCGATAATCTCTAACAGGTTTTCTCCGGAGCGATAAATAACGTCTAGGTAATGCCGCTGATGCTCGTCCAACTTGGTATCGCGCAACATATCCAGCATGCCGATAACGCCGTTCATCGGGGTGCGAATCTCGTGGCTCATGGTGGCTAAAAATTGGCTTTTAGCGCGATTGGACTCTTCGGCGGCGAGCTTTTGGCGCCGGGTTTCAAGTTTTTCTTCTTGCTCGTTTAGCAGCGCCAGCTCGATGCGGTGGCGCTGTTCGATATCGGAAAGTAAGGTCTCGCGCATGTGGTTGATGGCGTTGGTAACATTGTCCAACTCATCGGTTTTGCTGCCGTTGCTGTTGCGGTTTAGCACCAGCGGGGTGGAGAGCTTATTGAGGTTTACCTGCCGTGCGTAACGCGCGATGGTGTCGATGTGGCGGGTCAGTAACGAGTGTATTAACCACAGGATCAGCAGTGATACCAGCAGCGTCTTAGTGCTTTGAATAAAAACGATAAACAGCGTGCGTTGCCATAACTTGTCGTAAATTGAACCGAGGGTGGCGGTTATGCTGAGCTGCCCTAAGTGCTGCTTGGCGGTAACGTCTTGGTAGACTAAGTCGTACTGTTTGACCAAAAAGCGCGCCGGGCTCTGGGCGATGGCGGCATCGTTGATCTCGGGTTTACGCGCGATAAGGGTTTGCGTTTGATCGTTCCAGTCGCGCCACTTTACCTGTACTTTTACCACGTCGGCGACCTCTAACACGCTGTCGGTTTGAATCCTCAGCTGCTCTTGATCAAACGTCCAGAGACTTTTGGTCATGCTCGGCAGGGTGCTGACGCGCACTTGATCGAGGCGTTTTTCTAACGCTGAGACATCGTCGTTAAAGTTGGCGTACAGCTGCAGCGCGATCGCGATCAGGGCAATGACCGAGATGCACAGAATAATCAGCCCCAACAGGCGCGTGGCGATAGGGTTGTCGCGTGCGTAGCGGGTTATTGGCAGCATGGCGCAGGGGGTTACCAGTTTAGTGGGTAGATTAAATGGCCTGCCGTAAGTGTAGCAGCTGGCGCCTATTATGGGCTGCGCGGCGCAGCGAGTTAATCGCCGTAAGCGCTTAGCACATCGTTTAAAAACCGCTGCCCAAACGCGGTGGCGGCAAGGCGCTCGTGCCTGGGTGTTACCAGGTCTCGCTCCAGTAACTGCTGCCACTGCGGCTCCAGTGCATCGCCCGCCAGGCCGGTGCGCTGGCTAAAGTACTCGCTTGGGCAGCCATCGCTAAGGCGCAAGCCATTGATTAAAAACTCCAGCGGCAACATGGCCGCGGTTAACTCTTCGCGCCCAGCGGCGTAAGGGTTTTTTAGGCGTGCCGGAGTGTTGTGCGCGGCTAAGTAGTGCTCTGGCTGGCGGGTCTTCCACTGGCGAAAAATCAAATTGTGCTCGGGCTGGGTGATTTTGCTGTGGGCGCCGGCGCCGATGCCTAAGTAGTCGCCAAATTGCCAGTAGTTGATGTTGTGGCGTGCTTTGGGGCCGCGGTGGTAGGCCGACACCTCGTAGCGGCTAAAGCCGGCATCCAGCAACCGTTGATGGCCGATGTCTTGGATGTCGGCCAGGGTGTCCTCGAGTGGCAGCGTGGGCGGCTTAGTGTAAAACACCGTGTTGCGCTCGATGGTTAATTGATACCAGCTAAAATGCTCGGGAGCAAAACTAAGTGCGGTATCAAGGTCGTTCATGGCGGCCTCGATACTTTGCCCCGGCAAGCCGTGCATGATGTCTAGGTTGAGGTTGTCAAAACCCGCGCGGCGGGCTGTATCGACGGCTTTAAGGGCCGCCTTGGCATCGTGAATACGGCCGAGCGCCTGCAGTTGCTGATCGGCAAAACTTTGGATGCCGATGGATAAGCGGTTAACCCCAGCGCGGCGGTAATCGGTAAAGCGCGCTTGCTCAAAGGTGCCGGGGTTGGCCTCGAGGGTGATCTCGATGTCGCTGGCAAAACCGATGCGGCGCTCGGCGTGATCGAGAATACGGCCAATCGCGGCGGCTGAAAATAAACTGGGGGTGCCGCCGCCAAAAAAGATACTGCCCAGTGGCCGCCCTTGGGCCAGCTCGGCGTCGGCGTTTAAATCTTGTATCAGTGCGTCTATGTACTCGGACTCGGGCAGCTCGGTGTCGCTTTGGTGCGAGTTAAAGTCGCAGTAAGGGCACTTGCGTACGCACCAAGGTATGTGAATATAAAGCGACAACGGCGGTAGCGACAACATAGTGAGCACAGGTTCAGACATGGCCGAGCATTATGCCACACTCGGCGCTGTTGTTACCGCCTCGCGCCAGCGCACCCTATGGCGCTGTGCGTGCTTGCCAGTCAGCAAACTCTTGCAGTATTCGCCTGGGCTGATGGCTGTACCAGCCATAACCGAGCTGGCGCTCTAAAGAGAGGTTATCGACGCTGTAGTGGATCGAGCCGTCGCGATCGCCAAACACCGGCTTGTTGCTGCCAATTTCGTAAAATCGTGCCCACAAAGGTCCGGCGTCTGGGTCTTTAACCAACCGGCTGTGCTCGCGTAGGCGCTGCTCCCAGCGGTAGCCGTGAATCTGATGTTGGGTAAACCATCGGTGGGCGCTGATGATGGCGCTGCGGATAGCCGCTGGGGGGTTGTCCAAAGTCATTAAAAACTCTACCAGCTCGGCACTTTCTGCCGCCGCTAAGGCCGCCGGTTCGTACTTGCGCGCGGCGCTTGGGGTGAGGCTTATGGCGTCGTATTGGGCCGCCCAAATGGTGGGTTGATTAGCCACCAGCACCTGTGTTGCCACCACCGCAGCAAGGCCGCGCTCAAAGCTGTGTTGTGCCTGTGCCGCCAGGGGCGCGGGGATAAAGTCTAACGGCGCCTGACGCGTACGCGCGGCGTTTAATACGGTTAGGGTATTGCTGGTGACATTGTCGTTGTAGGTAACGTCATCGTGGTAACCGCCGCTGAGCGGAAAGTTTTGTGGCCAGCCGCCGTTGGGGTATTGCGCCAGTACCATTAGTCTAACCGCACGGATGGCGGCATCGGCATAGCGCCGCTCGCCAGTGGCTTGGTAGGCGCGCGCTAAAACCCAGATCTGGGTGCTGGTGGCGTCGTTATCAAAGGTGGGGATGTAGTTTTCCTCGACCCCGTAAGCCTGACCGGTTTGGCGCGCTTGTTGGCCCATGTCGGTGCGCTTGGACCAGCCCCCAGATGGGGTTTGAAAGCTCAGCAGCACATCGGCGATGCGGCGCCCTTCATCGGTGGCGTAAAAGTCTCTTGGCGCAGACGGGTTAAAACCAAAGCGCTTGGTGTAATTGGCCAGCTTGGGTGTTGTCAGCCCGGCTGTGTTTAGCTCCTTGCGGAGCGCTTGATCGTCGATGGCGCGCAGTGAATCGGACAGTTGTTGGTATTGCTCGAGGTTGTCGGCCGGCCTCAACGAGGCGATGTCGGCGTGTGCATGAGGGGTAGGCGCCACTTGGCAGGCGCTTAAGCATAGTAATAACGGTAAGACGAGTCGCAGCATTATTATTCTCCGTAATCAAACCCGTAGGTATTAATTTGAGCATACAAGGTCTTACCAATGTTTGAAACTGGTCAGGCAGGTTGGTGTGTTTTGATTCGTAAAGGCATTTTTCTGTCGGGGGTAGGCTTTGGGGGTGGCACATCAAGATGAGGGTTTTGCTCGGCAGGCATCGGTGTGCCGGGTGAATTGTGCCATTAACAAAGCCCCGAGGCTGTTTTAGGCTCGGGGCTTTGTTTGGGGTAACGCACGTTTAAAAGTTGATTTGCACACTTAACCAAAGGTTGCGGCCGGCGTCTTTAACGTTAAAGTCGTCGGTGAAGATGACCTCGCTAATGGCGCCTCGGCCAGTTTCTAGGGTGTAAACACCGTCGTTATTTAAGTCGATAAAGTCGGTGGTGTAAGTGGCAAAATCTTTATCAAGTAAATTGTTAACCCGGGCAAAAAAGGTGATCTTTTCGCTGAACGCGTAGCTGAGCCCAAGGTGGTACAGATCGTAGTTTTTGTAATACATGGGTTTGTCGAGCACCGGATCCCAGCCGCGGTAACGGTCCGAGCGCAGCTCCCCTTGCAGTGTCAGTATCAGGTTGTCCAGCAGTGCCCACTCCACCGAGGCGTTAACCATATGTTCGGCCGAGTTGGTCAGCGGTTGGCCTTTTTGCACACCGCTTTTTTGCTCGCTGTCGGTCCATGTGTAGTTGCCCTGGAGCGACCAATCGGTGTTGATTAGGTAGCGCCCGGCCAGCTCCACTCCCTGAATGTTGACCTTATCAATATTGATTTTTTGGCTGTAGCTGTCGTAACCCAGCGCATCATAGGCACCTAAGTTTACACAGGGACGCGTGCCACCGGTGGCTTTGCAGCTGTAGATCATATCGCCGGTGGCGATCTTGTCTTCAAACTCAGTATTAAAGTAGGTGACGTTCAGGTTGTGGCCTTTGTCGCCGTTCCAGTAGAGGGCTATTTCGCTGTTGACACTGGTCTCTGGCTCAAGCTCGGGGTTGCCGGCAAAAGGCGAGGTGCCCTGACCGCCAAAGCCGGTAATACCGTCGTAAAGGTCGGTGGTTTTTGGTGTTTTATAACCAGTGCTGACGCCGCCTTTAAGCGTCCAGTTTGGGTTGATGGCGTAAACGCCGTAAAGCCTAGGTGACACTTGGCTGCCAAATACTTTGTGCTGGTCGTAGCGGATACCGGCGGTCAAGGTAAAAGGCGCTGCTAGGGTCCAGCTGTCTTCGACAAACAAAGAGTACATCTTTTGGTCTTGGCTGGCCCCAGGCTGGTTGTCCTCCATGCCAAACACGCCGTCTTCTAATTTGCCGTCAACCACTTGGGTGCCCAAGACCAGCATGTGTGCGCCCAGCGCTTGCAGGGGCATGTCGAGGCGGGCATCAAAGGTGTACTGGCTGCTGTTTAGCGGTCGGTTAGGGCGCGGTAAAAAAGTCTCTTCAGCCAGGGCACGGCGCTCGGGTTCGCTCATTTGGCGGTAGGCGTCGCTGCCGTCGTACATTTTCTGGAGTAATACACGCTCGGCCACCGTCAGCGGTAAAGTGCGGCCATCGTTGGCGGTATCGACGTAGGATAGCGACACTTGGCTGGTGCCAAAGCCCCAGTTGGCATCGTGGTTTATGGACCACCAAGAGCGGTTAAACGCTTGGTCGGCGGCGTAACCTGCGCGGGGGTTTACCTGCCCGTGGCTGTCTTGCCAGAGCGCTTCAATACTGTCTTTAGTGCCCAGCGGGTACGACAGCTCGCCGGTGTCCGGGTTGCTAAACGGGGTGTTGTTGTACACCTGACTGGAATAGTCATAATCAAAACGCAGGGTGTGATCGGCGTTGGGTCTGTAGTTTAAGCTGACGCCATACTCTTGGGTTTCGCTGTCGACGGTTTTGCCGCCGCTGCCAAAACCTAAACTGCGGTAGTGCACCTCGCCGTTAGGGTCTACGGCGGGCTCAAACCGAGGCGAAGAGGCATCGGTTTGATAAAAGCTGCCGCGCACACCCAGCGATAAAGTGTTGGCGATCAGGGGGCCAGAGGCTGAAAAGTCGGCTTGTTTGGCGTTGCCAAAATCACTGTTCTCTTGCACTGTGCCGCCTAAGTTGACCGTGCCGTACCAAAAGTCAGATACCTTTTTAGTGATGATGTTGACCACACCGCCCATGGCGTCGGCGCCGTACAGTGTCGAGGCTGGGCCGCGGATCACCTCGATGCGCTCGATCGCCTCGGCCGGTGGCATATGGCCAAAGGCGTTGCCGCCAAAGTTGTTGGGGTAGATATCGCCGTGGTTGTTCTGCCGCTTGCCATCAATTAAATACAGGGTGTACTCGCCGGTAAGGCCGCGCATGCTGACGCTGCCCTGGCCGGTTTTATCCCGCGTGGTACCAATATCGATACCCTCTTGATACTTCAGCATGTCGAGTAAGTTGACGTGCGGCTTAGAGAGGATGTCGATCTGATCGATAACCGAAATGCTGGCCGGTGCGTCGGTGAGTTTTTGCTCAAAACCCGAGGCGGTAATGACCATCTCTTCGATGACTCTAAACTCTTCTTTTGCGTAGGCAAAGTTGCTAATGGTCGCTGTGCCCAAGCACAACAGGGCGGCGCGATGAATGTTGCTTAAAACCACAATGAAACCCCAAACAAGAATACAAGTGAGGATGCGAATTATTCACATCTGCAGGGTAATATCAAGTGAAATCGTGTTTTTAAGCTAAAACAAAAGGGGTATGGGGTACCATTTAGGGCTAAGTAGGCCAAGGGCGGCCGCATTGCACGGTCGCTGCTGGGTGCTGTAAAGCGGCTGTGAGCTGTCAGTAACCAAAGTTGTAGCGCCGCTGGCCCGATGTCGGGATCAGGACAGCGCTTGCAGCATCTGCTTTAAGGCTTTGGCCCGATGGCTGATGGTGCCTTTCTCTTGTTTGCTAAGCTCGGCGACGCTGCAGTTGTGGCTGGGTAGGTAAAACAATGGGTCGTAGCCAAAGCCGCCGTCTCCTGCCGCTGCGCTAAGAATACGGCCCTCCCAGCTGGCCTGGCAAATAACGGGGGTGGGGTCGGTGGCGTGGCGCATGTACACCAGTACGCACTGGTAACGCGCGGTGCGCAGCGGCGCAGGGGTGTCTGCCAGCGTTTGCAGCAACTTTTGATTGTTGTCTTGATTGCTTGCCCCAGTACCGGCAAAGCGCGCCGAGTAAATGCCCGGCGCGCCGTTGAGCGCGTCCACCTCGATCCCTGAGTCGTCGGCCAGAGCGGGCAAGCCGGTTGCTTGGCACGCATGTCGCGCTTTAATAATGGCGTTTTCGACAAAGCTTAACCCGTTTTCAACGGCGTCGCTGAGGTTAAACTCGGACTGTGGCCGCACATCAAAACCGGCTCCAGCGAGCAGTTGCTGAAACTCGGTGAGTTTGCCGGGGTTGGAGCTGGCGAGCACAATCTTAACCGGCGAGGCGTTTTTTTCTGTCACAGTTAATGGCTCTCTTGGAGGTAGAGTTTGCGGGTAAACTTTACCGTCATGGGGGCAACGTTGCTGTGCTCCTGACCGGTGGGCGTGACGCTAATGGTAAAGTGAAACACCTCTTCTTTGGTGTGTTTAAGTGGCGCCAAATAATAGGTGGCGTAGCCTTCGTCGATCTCGGCAAAATCTAACACTCGCTGTTGTTGCAGTAAGTTGCGCGCGGTGCCGGTTATTTTAGCGGGCAGTCCTAAACCGGTTTTGTCGCCATCGGTTTTGGTCACGCTAATGTTGATCAGCGCTTGGTTGCGGGCGCGGGTAATGCCGTACAGCTCGGCGACCTCTGGGGTAATAAAAACGCTGTTAAAGGTGCTGAAATGAACCGTGTAATCACCAAAGCTCTGCTGCCTAAAATCCGCCTCGAGTACGGTGGCGTCGGGCACCTCGAGCGCGGCCTGAGCCAAGCCGCTTAACAGTAAACTGGCGGCTATTAAACAGCGTGAAAAAACGGAACGCAAAAACATAGGTAAAACTCCGCAATAGGTTGTTATTTACTGAGGTGGTAAATAGCCGTCTCGCCAAATAGGTTGGGGTTGAGCCGTCCTAATGTTTGGTTGGTGTGCTCGTTGACCACTTGGCGATTGAGTACGTTGATGTGTTTTTCGCGGCACAGCACCTCGAAATCTTTAAAGGTGCAAAAGTGAATGTTGGGGGTGTTGTACCACTCGTAGGGTAGCAAATCGGATACCGGCATACGGCCGCGAAACGCCAAATGAAAGCGCGCTTTGTAATGGCCAAAGTTAGGGAAGGTGATGATGCACTCTTTACCCACACGGAGCATTTCGTCCAGCACTTTGTCGGGTGCGTACATGGTTTGCAGCGCTTGGGTCATTAATACCGTATCAAAGCTGTCATCGTCAAAGTTGCCCAAACCGCGATCGTCAAGATCTTGGTTGATCACATTAACTCCGCGGCCGATGCACAGCTCGATTTGTGTCGGGTCGATTTCCAGTCCGTAACCTTTGACTTGCTTGCTGTCCATTAAGTATTTTAACAAAGTGCCGTCGCCGCAGCCCAGATCGAGTACTCGGCTGTCCTGGTGTATCCACTGTTGTAGATGGTTAAAATCGATGCGCATAATTACTCCGTCACTATTCGGGCCATGTACTGGCTAAAGGCTTGTTCGTAGTGCGCGTTGGGCAGTAAGAACGCATCGTGGCCGAAAGGTGAGTCTATCTCGGTGTAGGTAACAGGCTTGTCGGCGGCGATTAAGGCGTCGACGATCTCGCGCGAACGCTGCATAGGAAAACGCCAATCGGTGTTAAATGAGGCGACGTAAAAGCCGCATTTAGCGTGGCCAAATGCCTCTACCGGATCGTTGTTGTACTCGCGGGCTAAATCAAAATAATCCAGCGCACGGGTCATTAAGATATAAGTGTTAGCGTCAAACTTTTCGGAGAATTTATCGCCTTGATAACGTAAGTAGCTCTCCACCTGAAACTCGACAAGGTCGTCTAAACCCTGTGCAAAGCTGCCGCTTCTGAGTTCGCGACCGAATTTTTGCCCCATGACGTAATCCGACAAATAAGTGATATGGCCGATCATGCGGGCTACCGCTAAACCACTTTTGGGGTAGCTGTTGTGGTCTAGGTAGTTGCCGTCAAAAAAGTTCGGATCGCTCATGATCGATTGTCGAGCGGTCTCATTAAAGGCGATATTTTGCGCGCTGAGCTTCATGGCCGAGGCGATCACAATGCAGTGGCGCACCCGATCGGGGTACTCCAGTGCCCAGCGCATGGCTTGCATGCCGCCTAGGCTGCCGCCGACAACCGCGGCCCATTGCCGGATGCCCAGCTGATCGGCAAAGTGCGCCTGTGAGTGCACCCAATCGCGTACCCGCAAGGTGGGAAACCGGGAACCCCAAGGTTTGCCAGTTTCGGGTTCGATGGAGCGCGGCCCAGTGGAGCCGTTACAGCCACCTAGATTGTTCAGACAAACGACAAAAAAACGGTTGGTGTCGATGGCTTTGCTGGGGCCAATGTAATGATCCCACCAGCCGGGTTTACGGTCGGTTGCGCAGTGCAGACCGGCGGCGTGGTGATCCCCCGACAGTGCGTGGCAGATCAGTACCGCGTTGTTGCCCTCGGCGTTTAGTTCGCCGTAGGTCTCGTATTTTAGCTCGTAGCTGTCCAGCACGCGGCCACTGGCGAGCGTTAGCGGCTGCTGCAATAAGGCGGTGCGGGGGGTAACCAAGCCCACCGAGTCCGATGGTAAAGGTGTTGTCATGACGCTTGTTGTCTCACAGAGCCGAGTCGAGTCGGCAAATATGCAAGTCTAAGGTCGTGTTGCCACGCCTGCAAGGGCTCAGATGATTTGAGCCTCGCGGGCGGACTGCAAAGAGACGATATCGGCGCTCTCGTGGATGACGGGGCTTGGCGCGGTGGTGATCTCGGTAAACAGTGGTGCTAGATCGGTGCGCGCGGCGTTAAGCACCTCTAGGCTCTTCTCGAGTGTGTGCAGTTTTTCGGCGCGGCTCTGATTTTTGTTGCGCAGCTCGCCCAAGCGCAACATGTGGTGCTCTAAAAGTTGTTTTTGGTATTGGTTGTGGTGGCTCAGTGGGGTTAAAGCCTCGGCCAGCCATTGCTCGACGCTTTGTTGCAGGTCGTCAAACAGGGCTTTGACCTCTTTTACTAATGTGCCAACAAACCGTTTAATCAGCACTTTTTTGCTGGTCAGCACACTGTTAAGCGAGCGTCGAAAGTGATCGGCGTTTAGCTGCAGATTGCGCAGCTGTCGGCGCTGGCGGGTAATGTTAAGTTGGTGTTGGCTGGCTAAAGAGCCCGAGCCTAAGTTGTACTCGGGGCGATCGTAAATCGACTCCATCACCTGGTTGGCGCGCTCGATCTCGCGCAGCAGATGATTAATGCTGGTGTCGACGTCGTCAAAAAAGCCAGCAATAGCGCGCGACAGGCCGATGGTCGTCCAGCTTTGCTCTAGGCCCTCGCTGGTTTCGCTGATAAGCCGTTGCAGGTTGTTGCTCGTGATGGGTGCCAGCAAAGAGGTGCGCTGGTTGTCGAGCATACGCTGGCTGGTGCGCAATGAAAGCGCTTGTTTGTGGTAGCGGTGGTGGGCAACACGAATTTTTTCGCGCTGTTTATCCAGCTCTTGTTCCAGCTCGTGGTCTTGACTTAAGTACAGCGTTTGCAGCTCTTGCTCGGCCTCATCAATGCGTCGGCTCAGGCTGTTGTAAGTGCTTACCACCATCTCTACGCTGTTGCTGACCACCCGATGCGCGATAATTTGCTGTTGCGAGCGAACAATACACTCGGATAAACGCTGCTCTAATTGGGGGAAGTTGCTGCGCAGCAAAGCACTGCTGCGTTTACAGGACTTAGCCACCAAGGCCTGTTTGGCCGACAACGGCAGTACATGCTCGGGGGCAAGTTGCAGGTGACGCGCTGTTTGCACGCGCACCGCCTCAATATTTGCCGCCACCTGGCCCGGTGGGGTCAGCTCGTCCCATAGTGTGTCAATTTTATTCAGCAGCGCCAGCACAGCGGTGCAGTTATCATCGCGCAGACCGGCAATATGGTTGCGCCAAATGGCCATGTCGCTGGCGCTAACACCACTGTCGGCGGCCAAAATAAACAAAATAGCCTGTGCCTCGGGGAGCGTTTTTAAGGTCAGCTCGGGCTCGTTGCCCAGCGCATTGAGCCCCGGGGTGTCAACAATGCGCAGCCCCTCTTGCAACAGTGGGTGGTTTAAATTGATCAGCGCGTGGCGCCAAGTGGGCACTTGCACCAGCCCGGTGTCGCTATCGGGCTCTAGGTCGGCGGGGTCAAAACCGAGCTGCACCGCCTCGGCGCGGCTGACCAGCTTGCTCGCCGATACTTGGCCAATCGCCTCGGCCATGGTCTCTGGGTCGTCGTCAGAGAAGTCTATAGTGAACCAATTTTGTGGGATGCGTTTAAAGCTCTCTAGGCTGGCGGCGCTGCGGCGGGTTTCGATGGGCAGTAGGCGCACACAGTTAATCGGTTGCGCAGCATCGTAGAAGATCTCGGTAGGGCACATGGTGGTGCGCCCAGCTTGCGAGGGCAGTAAACGAGGTTGGCCATCGGTATACAACAATGCGTTGATCAGCTCGGTTTTGCCGCGCGAGAACTCTCCGACGCAGGCGAGGGTAAAGTGCTCACCTTTTAATAAAGTGCGGGCGCGCTGCAGTGAACGCAATGCGTCGTGGGTCACCAGTTGGTGCTTATCGCACCAAAAGACAAACGTCTCCAGACGTCGGTCCAGCTGTTGTTTCCACGAGTTGTATTTTGCCATTTGGCGGTGGAGTGCTTTTATATCCATAGTGCGCCTGCCATGATTCGTCCGTTATACCCGATGTTTGGGTCAGCACAGGTTGATTAAATGGTGGCGTTGGTAATAAAACCATCAATCAAGGTGTGAGTGGTGCAGATGTAAACGCTTTTTGCGCTTTAGCAACAACCTGAAGCGATTGGCAGCGGTAACCAGAGTGCACACTGACCCTAGTGTTGTTATAAAAAGGCAGGCTTATTAAAGCGCAAAAGCCCGACTATCGCCAGCGGTAAGTAGATTTGGGCGATAGTCGGAGGTTTTGGCGGTACTGGTGGCTTAAAAACCGATCATCAAGCCCCGCGGAGCGCCCAGCAATTGCGCGATCGCGGGAATCACAAATTGGTTGATTAAATTCAGCGCGATCATCAAAAAGATAGGCGAGATATCGATGGGGCCGAGGGGCGGAATAATTTTACGAAACGGTGCCATCACCGGCTCGATCAACTGGCGCAGTAACACTATGGCGGGATTGGGGCTAAACGGGGCCACCCAGCTGACGATAATGTAGCCGATCATGCCCCAAAAATAGATGCTAGAGAGCATCGCCAAGATGCCTACAATGGACCATAACAACAGCATCAAAGGGTTAAAAAAGCCGATCCCGGCAATCACTAGTATCAATTGCAGTATGGCCCACTGGACTATGAGCGCCAGCACTAAACAGGCCAGGTCGATACCAAACAGCCCCGGAATCAATCGGCGCAAAGGCAACAGTAATGGGTTGGTGGCTTTGCCGATGCCCTGCGAGATGGGGTTGTAAAAGTCGGCGCGCGACAGTTGCAGTAAAAAGCGCAACAACACAATCAACAGGTACAGTGAGCCGAGCGTTTTAATTAAATAAATGGCCATTTGTGCCATGGTTTGCATGGTGTATCCTCGCGATGCGGTAAAGGTAATGCGTCAGTGTAATGTCGGTGGCGTATTATGCCTGATCGTTTATTCGATGTAGACAGTGGGCGGGGCGAGTTTAATCGTCGCCCATAAGCTCCTGTGCCAAGGTTTTCGAGCGCGCCGCGCATGCATCCATGGCAAGTTGGACTTGCTCGCGTAGGCCGCCTTGCTCAAAGCTTTGAATGGCGCGCTCGGTGGTGCCGCCGGGGGACATGACACGGCGCTTGAGTTCGTCTACCGGTGTCTCGACGCGGCTGGCAAGAGTGGCCGCCCCCAGCGCGGTTTGCACTGTTAGGGCGCGGGCCGACTGGTGCGACAGCCCCAGCTTTACCCCCGCCTCGATCATCGTCTCCATAAACAAAAAATAATACGCCGGTCCCGAACCCGAAACCGCGGTAACCGCGTGCAATTGCGTCTCATCATCTAGCCAGATAAACAGCCCAGTGGCGGCGGCAATTTGCTCGGCCAGCTCGCGCTCGAGACCGCTTACTTGGACGTTGGCAAACAACCCGCTGGCGCCAACGCCCACCTGTGACGGGGTGTTGGGCATGCTGCGTACAATAGCGCGGTTGCCGCCCAGCCAGCGGTTGATGCTGTCGCTACTGATGCCGGCGGCCACCGAGACGATCAACTGCTGGCCCAGTAGCGGCTGCAGGTCTTTGCACAGCGGCTGCAGCATTTGTGGCTTAACCGCCAGCACCACCACATCGGCCCAAGGGATCGCGGCGTGATTGTCGGTAGACACGGCAATGCCAAGCTGCTGGCTGGCACTGGCGGCTGAGGCTGTGCTGCGGGTGGTGGCGCGAATGGCGCTGGCAGGGTAGTGGTTATCGATTAAACCTTTGATGATGGCGCCGGCCATATTGCCAGCGCCAATAAAAAGGATGTTTTTATAGCTCACAAGGACTCCTTATGGGGGTGTTGGTGCAGTGGCTGAGGCGCGCGGACCAAATATATCGCTGCCGATGCGGACTATAGTGGCACCCGCTGTGACGGCCGCCTCGAGATCGGCCGACATGCCCATCGATAATGTGTCGAGTGGGCAGTTGGGGTGTTGGTGGCGCAATTGTCTAAGGGCCGTTGCAACACGCGCAAAGCTGCAGTGGCTGGCGTCGGTATTGCGCGGCGCTGGAATGGCCATAAGACCGCGCAGTGCCAAGTGGGGCATTTGCGCCACGCGCAGGGCCAGCTCGTCCAGCTGCTCGAGGCTTACGCCCGATTTGCTCGGCTCGTTGTCGATGTTTACCTGTAGGCAAATGTTCAGCGGCTCCAGCGCGGCGGGGCGCTGATCGTTTAAACGCTGTGCGATTTTGACCCTGTCGACACTGTGCACCCAATTAAAATGCTCGGCGATGGCGCGAGTTTTGTTGGATTGGATCGGGCCTATAAAGTGCCACTGAATGTCGCTCAGGTCGGTGAGTTGGCGCTGCTTATCGAGCGCCTCTTGCAGGTAGTTTTCACCAAAGCGTCGCGCGCCGGCCGCAAACGCAAGGCGCAACTGCTCGGCGGGTTGGCTTTTACTCGCCGCCAGTAGGGTAACGTCGGCCGCATTGCGGCCGGCAGATTCGGCGGCGCGCTTGATTCGAGCGGTGACATTGGCGAGTTTCTCGTCTATCTTGTGCATCTGGGCCTCGGGTCTGTACCATCATGCCGCTGCGATTTAGTCTTTGACGGCGCCCTCGCAGCACAATAGCATGGCTAAAAACTGACAAAAATTAAGGGTTTTGCTGTATGGATATCACGGAGCTTCTCGCCTTTAGCGCCAAGCAGGGCGCTTCGGATTTGCACCTCTCGGCGGGCTTGCCGCCGATGATTCGCGTCGATGGTGACGTGCGCCGAATCAATCTGCCGCCGATGGAGCATAAGCAGGTGCACAGTTTGATCTACGAGATCATGAATGACAAGCAACGCAAAGATTACGAAGAGTTTCTAGAGACTGACTTTTCCTTTGAGGTGCCAGGTGTCGCGCGGTTTCGGGTCAACGCTTTTAACCAAAACCGCGGCTCGGGCGCTGTGTTTCGGACCATTCCATCCAAGGTGTTAACCATGGAGGAGTTGGGTATGGGGCAGGTGTTTCGCGACATTTGTTTGGTGCCCCGAGGCTTGGTGTTGGTCACAGGCCCCACCGGCTCGGGTAAATCCACCACGCTGGCGGCTATGGTGGATTTTATTAACGATAATAAATACCAGCATATTCTCACCATTGAAGACCCGATCGAATTTGTTCACGAGAGTAAAAAATGTTTGGTCAACCAGCGTGAGGTGCACCGCGATACCCACGGGTTTTCGGAGGCGCTGCGCTCGGCGCTGCGTGAAGACCCGGATATTATTTTAGTGGGTGAGCTGCGCGACTTAGAAACCATTCGATTGGCGCTCACCGCGGCTGAAACGGGCCACTTAGTGTTTGGCACTTTGCACACCACCAGTGCGGCAAAAACCATTGACCGGGTGGTGGATGTGTTTCCCGCCAACGAAAAGTCCATGGTACGCTCGATGTTGTCAGAGTCATTGCAGGCGGTGATATCGCAAACGCTGCTGAAAAAAAATGGCGGCGGACGCGTTGCGGCGCACGAGATTATGCGCGGCACATCGGCTATTCGTAACCTGATTCGTGAAGACAAAGTGGCGCAGATGTACTCGGCGATTCAGACCGGCGCGGCGTTAGGTATGCAGACCATAGACCAGTGTCTGGAGGATATGGTCGCGCGTCGGATCATTAGCCGCGAGGCGGCTCGCGAGAAGGCCAGAATGCCCGAGAACTTTTAATGACGCGGCCATAAAGTACGCTGCGTTGGCGTAAGACTTATTATAGATAGGCACAGATTATGGATTTCGATCGGTTATTGCAGTTGATGGTAGATAAAGGCGCATCGGATTTATTTATAACCGCCGGGGTGCCGCCATCGATTAAATTGCACGGTAAGGTGGTGCCAGTGACGGCAACCGCGTTAACGCCCGAGAAAGTGCGCGAGCTGGTGTTGTCGGTTATGAACGAAAAACAGCGGCGCGAGTTTCTGGACAGTAAAGAGCTTAACTTTGCCATCAGTGCGCGAGGTATCGGCCGGTTTCGCGCCAGCGCTTTTTATCAGCGCAACTTGGCCGGTATGGTGTTGCGCCGGATCGAGACGACGATTCCGCGCATTGACGATTTAAACCTACCCGAGGTGATTAAAGAGCTGGCCATGACCAAGCGTGGTCTGGTCATGTTTGTGGGTGCCACCGGTACCGGTAAATCCACCTCGTTGGCGGCGATGATCGGCCACCGCAACCGCAACTCGAAAGGGCATATTATCTCTATCGAGGACCCGATCGAGTTTATCCATCAGCACGAGGGTTGCATTATCACCCAACGCGAGGTGGGTATCGATACCGACTCGTTTGAGATCGCACTGCAAAATACGTTGCGACAAGCGCCGGATGTTATTTTGATTGGTGAGGTACGCTCCCGTGAGACCATGGAGCACGCGATCGCTTTTGCCGAGACCGGTCACCTGTGTTTGTGTACCTTGCACGCCAACAACGCCAACCAGGCGCTGGACCGGGTCATTCACTTTTTCCCGGCCGATCGTCACCGTCAGCTGTGGATGGATTTGTCGCTTAACCTTAAGGGAATCGTAGCGCAACAGTTGATTCCGACCCCCGACGGCCAGGGGCGTCGCGCCTGTTTAGAGGTGTTGCTGAACACGCCGCTGGCCTCTGATTTGATTCGCAAAGGCGAGGTGAGCGAGCTAAAAGAGTTGATGAAAAAATCCACTGAGCTGGGCATGCAAACCTTTGATCAGGCCCTGTACGAGCTGTACGACAACGGCGAGATCACTTACGAGGATGCCTTGTCGCACGCTGACTCACCCAACGATTTACGCTTGATGATTAAACTCGGCTCCGAGACAGACGCGACTTATTTATCGAACGTTGCCGATGGCCTGTCCATTGAAGAAGAAGACCCAGGCCGTGGTGGCCGGATGTTTTAATCCATTGCAGCCGATGGCGTGGTGGTTTAGCTACCGCTATCGGCCCTGCTCGTTTAACCAATCTTGTAAGATAATTCTGGCGGCGATGGCGTCTACTGGGTCGCGCTTGTAGTGGTCAGAACCGCCGCCCGCCAAGTGCTCACCTTTGGCGGCAAAGCTGCTTAGACGCTCATCTACCATGTGCACCGGCACGCCAAAACGGCCGTGAATGCGGTTGCCAAATTTGCGCGCCCTAGGGCACAGCTCGCTGTCGCTGCCGTCCATATTTAAGGGTAACCCTACCAACACCAAATCTGGCTGCCACTCGGTCAATAACGCCGCTATCTCGTCCCAGTTGGGGATGCCGTCGCGGGCTCTTAGTTGGCACAGTGCGCGGGCACTGGCGGTGAGTGTTTGGCCGATGGCAACACCGATGTTTTTGATGCCATAATCAAAACTTAACAGCGTTTTTGGCTTGCTGCTAGGGGTCGCGTCAGGCATGGCCGGCGGTGCTGGAGATCAGGTTGAGGTCTATGCCTAAATCGCGCGCGGCGGCGGCCCAGCGTTGCTCGGTGGGGGTGTGAAAAATGATTTGCTGATCGGCCGGCACGGTGAGCCAGGCGTTGGCGGCAATTTCTTGCTCTAGTTGGCCGCCGCTCCAGCCGGCATAGCCGAGTGTGACCAGGTAATCGTCTGGGCCTTGGCCGTCGGCCAGCGAGCTGAGAATGTCGCTCGAAGCGGTCAGGCTGATGCCCGCTGCGACCTCCACGGTCGACTGCCACTGCTGTGCACTGCTCGGGTGCAGCACAAAACCACGCTCGGTGCTGACAGGGCCACCCGCGAGCACTTGGGTTAGCGCTGACGGATCGCTTTGCTTTAATTCCAGCTGTTGGAATATATCCCCCAGGGTTAAAGGGGTGGGGTGGTTGATGACAAGGCCCATGGCGCCGTCCGCGCTGTGCTCGCAGATATAAGTGACGCTTTGGGCAAAAGAGGTATCGTTCATGCCGGGCATGGCAATCAAAAACTGGTTGCGCAATGAGCCTAGCTCAAAGTCTTTAAGGCCGGAATCTGCTGTAGGTGTAGTCATAGTGTCAGTATTGGGGTGGCGCGTGCGAAACTCAAGTGTTGTTGCCGCTGGTACCCAGATTAAGGCGTGTTACTAGTGGATAAGCCGTCTATCTCGAATGACCAAGTGCGGATAATCACCAGCTGATCGGTGTCTTTGCGTATCTCGGTGGGAAATGGCGCAAACGGCGCCGCCAGCCGAACAATTTGCAGGGCGGCTTGGTCCAGCAGGCGTACCCCGGATGACTCCTCCAGCGATAAGTCGCGAATCGTGCCGTTGGGGTTTACAGTAACCGATAGCCGCAAGTTGCCGGTAATCCGCTCGCGCAGGGCTTGCTCGGGGTAATTGTCGTTGCCCACCTGTTCAATTTTAGTGATCCACTCGTGCAGGTACTCGGCATCGGCGGCGCGGCTGGTGGCAACCGATGTGATATGGCGGACGTTAGGGCGTTTGGCGAACTCTTGCCGTTGGCGGTCGAGTTTTGCCTGCAAGCTGGCAATCTCGGCGGTGATGGCGGGTTGTTCTTCGGGTAAGCCTTGGCGTTCAACCTCTTCGCGCAGGCGCTCTTCATCGAGCTTGCGCAGCTGTTGTCGCTCGGTATCGGCGGTGCTGGTAACAACTTGAAGTTGCTGTTGGTTGTCCACCGTGGCGGCCTCGGGCATGGGCGGCGGGTTGACCTCGTGCACCTCGGCGGAGGCAAAATCGGCCTGATGCTCGCTGGTGAGCTCGTGGCTTTGCGCTTCAGTGCCGCTGGCCTCTTGGTTGTGCTGGGCAAGAAACTCGGCCTCATCGGGTGCTTTATCACTTTTATGGTTTGCCAGGGTGATCTCGAGCGTCGCCGCCAGCTGGTTTGGCTCGGGCAGCTTAAAAGTTAAGCCGAAAATAATCAGCGCATGAGCCACGATGGCAATAAAGAGCGTAAAGCTTAAGCGATCGCTGGATTTGACCGAGGTGTCGACCCCGACAGCAACGTGTGGCGTCATGATCGGTCTTGCGCCCGCCGTTTTAGCTCATCTTCTAACGCCAGCATTAAACGCTCGCCAATGCGTGTGTCGTAAGCGCGGTCGATTTCGCGGACACAGGTGGGGCTGGTGACGTTGATCTCGGTTAAGTAATCGCCAATAACGTCTAGGCCTACAAAATACAATCCGCGGGCTTTAAGTTGCTCGCTCACTTGGCTGACGATCCAGTAGTCTTGCTCTGTGAGCGGTTGCGCCACGCCTTGGCCGCCGGCGGCTAAGTTGCCGCGAGTTTCGCCCTCGGCTGGAATGCGCGCTAAGGCGTAAGGCACCGGCTCGCCGGCAACAACTAAAATGCGTTTGTCGCCGTTGCTGATCTCGGGGATAAACTTTTGCGCCATGATCAGGTGCTTGCCGTGATCGGTAAGGGTCTCGAGGATGACGGGGATGTTAGGGTCGTCGTGCTTGCAGCGAAAAACACTGCTGCCGCCCATGCCATCTAAGGGCTTAAAAATTACATCTTGATGCTTTTTATGGAAGTTTTTAAGCTGTTCCATCTGAGCGCTGACGATCATCGGCGGGCAGCATTGCGGGAAGTAGGTGGCGAATATCTTCTCGTTACAATCGCGCAGTGAGGCCGGATTGTTGGCCACAAGTGCGCCTTGGCGCTCGGCGGCTTCTAGGATATAGGTGTTGTAAATGTAATCTGTGTCAAAGGGTGGGTCTTTGCGCATCAGGATTACATCCAGATCGCCCAGTGCTATGTCGCTGGGCGGCTCTAGGTCGTACCAGTGGTTGGCATCGTCGTACACCTTTAATGCACGGCCGCGGGCACGGGCAACCTCGCGCTCTAGGTAGAGGTCTTCGGGCTCCATATAAACCAAGTTCCAGCCGCGCTCTTGGGCGGCCAGCAATAGGGCTAGGGTGGTATCTTTGTAGTAGCTAATGTTCGCAATGGGGTCCATTACGACGCCGAGAGTGTGGCTCATAGTGTCGGGCTCAATCTAGTTGTGTGGCGGTAAACACCGCGGCATTAACTTAACGGCTTGACGGTGTTGGTGCAAGTGCCTATTAACCATAATTATAAGCAATAACAAATAATGAAAAAGCATAATTCTTGTATATATTCAGTGATTTATAGATAAACCTTAGAAACTATGTTAAAAATCTTGTAGGGCAATTAAACTGTCGCAGTGGTTGCGATCGGGGCCAATGCGTACTATTGTGCCATTGGATGGAAAAGATCTGTCGTAACCGGTTCACAGTAAAATAACAGCGTAAAGGTCAGCAGCTATGGACGTGAGTTTGGATAGTCTAAAAGTTATGGTGATCGACGACAGTAAAACCATTCGTCGCACCGCAGAGACATTGTTAAAAAAAGCCGGCTGTACGGTAATAACAGCAACAGATGGCTTCGATGCGCTCGCAAAAATTGCCGATTCGCGGCCCGATATTATCTTTGTCGATATTATGATGCCGCGCCTTGACGGCTATCAGACTTGTGCGTTGATCAAAAACAACACTGAATTTAAATCGACCCCCGTTATTATGCTCTCCAGCAAAGATGGCTTATTTGATAAGGCTAAAGGCCGTATCGTGGGGTCTGATCAGTATTTGACTAAGCCGTTCAGTAAAAGCGAATTACTGGGAGCAATTGAAGAGCACGTAAAACAGGTCCGGGCGTCTTAGCCACGGCTGTTAATAATCTAACTATATTTATGAGCTAATCGCATAATTGGGGATCCTATGGCCAGAGTACTTATTATTGACGACTCGCCCACTGAAACTTATAAGTTGACCGCTATGTTGGAAAAAAACGGTCACGCTGTTCTGACCGCGCCAAACGGCGAAGAAGGTGTGTCACTGGCAAAAAAAGAACTGCCTGACGTGGTGTTAATGGATATCGTGATGCCGGGTTTAAATGGCTTTCAAGCGACGCGGCAGTTAACCAAGTCGCCTGAAACCGCTAATATTCCCGTGATCATCGTCACCACCAAAGACCAACAGACAGATCGAGTCTGGGGTATGCGCCAGGGGGCACGCGCCTATTTGGCCAAGCCGATAACCGCCGACGTTTTGATGCAGTCGATCGCTGAGGTTATGGGTTGATCAACTGGGGTCACAACGCCCGATAACGCAATATCGGGCGCTGGAGTCGAACACAATAGATAAAATACGGACTCGGATCATGTCAGAGCAATCGAGCGCATTTACAGCTCTGGTCAGCTTGGCCAGCAGTTGTCGAGCGGCAGCCAAAGGCCTGCCCGCTCAGATTGATGCGCGTCCTCAATGGAGCGGAATCGGCTTTACTTTACTGGGCAGCCACTTTGTGGCACCGATGGATGAAGTGTCCGAGATGCTCGAGGTTCCCAGTTACACTCATTTGCCAGGCGTTCAGCCTTGGGTGCGCGGTGTGGCCAACGTTCGCGGCCGGCTGCTGCCGTTATTTGATCTGGCGGCTTTTTGTGGCGGCCGTTTAGTGGGCGGGCGCAAGCGCCGCCGCGTATTAGTGCTTGAGACCGAAGAGCTGTACACAGGCCTAATCGTCGACCAAGTGTTTGGTATGCAGCACTTTCCCGCCGATGAGTTTCAGCAAAACAGCTCGGATCTGGTCGAGGGGGTGCAGCCCTATGCCTTAGGCAGCTACCCGCTAGAGGAGTTGACTTGGAACGTATTTCGGCTGTCGGTACTGGCGCAGGATCAGCGCTTTACCGATGCCGCAAGAGATATTTAAAAGCTGGGGCTAAACTTGTCCCAGTCGAGTAAGCAAGCAGTTGAGTATTACAGTAAACGTTGCTGTTGCGATAAAATATTGGCTACAGATTTGGCAATATTAAGACAGTGGCATTTGGGGGTGGGCTCTTTGAGCCGGTCCGGGTTTCTTAGCTAACAACGAACAACAATGATGCAGAGTCGGTCAGGAGTGTGTAATGAAAACTGAGTCCAGAACTATTGCTGAGACGCTTAAGGGCAATCCGGCGATTGTCTTTGTAAGTATTTTGCTGGTGGCACTTATTGTTGCCATGGCGGTCACATTTACCATCGTTAACCGCGATAGTGATCGGGATGCCCTCTACGACCAGCAGGCGTCGGAATTGCGGGCTCAGGCCTATCGTTTAACCTCCTTGGCGCGCGACGCCACCTCCGGCAACGAAGAGGCTTTTGGCGAGTTGGCGACGGTGGTCGATACCATGAGCGCTACTTGGAATACCTTGCGTACCGCTGACCCCCGCACCCAAAGGGTGTTAAGTGATGAGTTTAGTACATTCGGCTCGGTCTGGAAGCAAATTAAAAACAACGCCGAATCGATCCTCGGTAGCCAAGAGGCCATTGTCTTTATTAACCGAGTGGGTGGCGATCTAAACGACAACCTGCCAACCCTGCAGTCGCAGCACAGTAATATTGTAGAGATTCTGCTAGAGGCTGGCGCTCCGGCCGAGCAAGTATCGCAGGCGCAAATGCAGTCCTGGCGCGCCGAGCGTATCGGTCGAAACGTGGATAAAATGCTCCGTGGTGACGCTGACGCGGACAAAGCCGCCGACCAGTTTAACCTTGACGCTAACCTATATGGCCGGATCTTGGCGGCCATGTTAAATGGCGATGAAATGCTCGGCATATCGCGAGTATCTGACCCAGATGCCCGTGCCAGCCTTGAGGATATTTCACAGTTATTTGAGGGTGTGGGTAGCTCGATTCGCGATATCTTTGAAGGCGCCCCGGCGCTGTTCTCGGCGCGACAAGCCGAAGAGGCGACCATTACCCAGGCCCCTGCGCTGCTTCAGGCGCTAAGTGATATCGCCGATAAAATCTCAATTCAAGAAACCGAGCGCCCGCTCAACAACACCTTATTGTTGATTATCGCCGCTTTAATTCTTGCCTGTTTAGCCTTTATTGGTATTTTGTTGTATCGCGGTACGCGTCGTCGCTTGGCTGTTACCGCCGAGACCAACGACCGCAACCAAAGCGCTATTTTGCGCTTACTGGATGAGCTTGCTGACCTCGCCGATGGTGACCTGACCACCACCGCGACGGTAACCGAAGACTTTACTGGGGCGATCGCCGACTCGATCAACTACACCATTGACCAGCTGCGGATCTTGGTGGCGCGAATTAACGAAACGGCAGTTAACGTTTCGGCCGCGGCACAAGAAACCCAGCAAACAGCGCTGCACTTGGCCGAGGCCTCAGAGCACCAAGCGCAAGAGATTGCCGGTGCATCGGCGGCGGTAAATGAAATGGCGGTGACCATTGACCAAGTATCCGCTAACGCCTCTGAGTCGGCTGCGGTTGCTGAGCGCTCGGTATCGATCGCGAGCCACGGCGCCAAAGTGGTACAAAACACCATTCACGGTATGGATACGATCCGCGAGCAGATTCAAGACACCTCAAAGCGTATTAAACGCTTGGGTGAATCGTCACAAGAGATCGGTGACATCGTATCGTTGATTAACGACATTGCTGACCAAACCAACATTCTTGCACTTAACGCTGCGATTCAGGCCTCTATGGCCGGTGACGCGGGCCGAGGCTTTGCCGTGGTAGCGGATGAGGTACAGCGTCTTGCTGAGCGCTCTGCAGCGGCAACCAAGCAAATTGAAGCGCTGGTTAAAACTATTCAGAACGATACCAACGAAGCGGTTATCTCGATGGAGCAAACCACCTCTGAGGTGGTCCGTGGTGCTCGCCTGGCGCAAGACGCCGGTGTCGCACTAGAGGAGATTGAGGGTGTTTCCACCTCGCTGGCTGAGTTGATTCAGAATATTTCTAACGCGGCGCGCCAACAGGCATCGTCGGCCGGTCACATTTCTAACACGATGAACGTGATTCAAGAAATTACCACGCAGACCTCAGCCGGTACCAGTGCAACGGCACAATCGATTGGTACTCTGGCAGCAATGGCGCTTGATTTACGTGAGTCTGTGGCGGGCTTTAAACTGCCAGAAGAAGACACCAGCGATGGTGTGGGCTTTGCTCACAGCGCCGACTTTGGCAGCTTAGGCGCCGCCAACACAGAGGTGCAAGCGCCAAGCTCCGATGAGAAAAATGAACAAGAAATCGTTTATGAAGAGGTCATAGATCTTGGTGAGGCCGATGTGGTCGACTTGAGCGATGAAGTGGACTTCGATATCGATATTGACGCCGATGATGACGCAAGTCGTCATGGCGTATAAGTTAGTTCACCCGCTGAGCGTTTAATGAATGATGGGCTGGTCCCTGCGGGCAATAGTTGATCTTAGCGACAGTGAGTTCGATTTATGGAGCAAACTGTTGGAGGCGCGTGCCGGCATTCAATTGACGCTGGCACAAAAGTCGCTTTTACAGTCGCAACTGGCCATTCGCATGCGCGAGTTAGGTTACGAGCATTACAGTGATTATTACTCGCTGGTAACCGATGGTTTGCAGGGGCGGCTAGAGTGGTCGATTTTGATCGATCGGGTGGCGGTAAAGGAGACGAGTTTTTTTCGTCATCGACCATCGTTTGAGTATGTGCGGCGCTACTTGCAAAGCAAGATCGATAATCGCCAGCTAAATGATAGTTTTGATGTTTGGAGTGTAGGCTGCTCTACCGGTGAAGAGCCTTACTCGCTGGCTATGGTGATTAACGACTGTTTTGAGCTGGCGCAGCTGGAGCCCTACTACGGCATCACGGGGCTGGACATTAGCTCGACAGCGTTAGCCAAGGCCCGCTTGGGGCGTTATTTACCGCGCGCCATCACACAGATGACCGCAGAAGAGGCCCAGCGTTACTGCACTTTGTGTAACGATGGCAACTACGAGATTGCAGGTAAGCTGCGGGATCGGGTTTGTTTTACTCACAGCAATATTTTGCAAGTGAGCGAGATCCCCAACGTGCCTATGGATGTGGTGTTTTGCCAGAACTTGTTGGTTTATTTTCGCCGCTGGTTGCGCCGGGATATCCTCAACAATCTTGCAACTCGCTTAAAGCCGGGTGGTTTGTTGGTAGTAGGTCTTGGTGAAGTGATGGATTGGGAGCACCCAGAAATGATGCGGGTGGCGGATGATAAAATCCAAGCTTACATACGGACTGAGCAAAAACAACAATGAGGAAGGCGCTAGATGGCTGACAATCGCAACTTTGCGGCTCTCGACTGGGTAATTCATGAAATAGCCGAGACCTTAAAGCAAGCGCGACAATCGCTCGAGTCTTACGTACAAGATACTAATGACAAGGCGCAGTTGCGTTTTTGTTTGACTCATATCCATCAAGTGCATGGCAGCTTACAGATGGTGGAGTTTCACGGCGCGGCGATGCTCGCCGAGGAGATGGAGCAGCTCACCCAAGCGCTGATTAGTGGCGCCGTTGCCAATCCGGGTGAGGGGCAAGAGGTGCTAATGCGCGCCATCTTGCAGTTTCCGGTATACCTCAATCAAGTAAAAGTCAGCCGCAATGACAACCCTTTGGTGGTTCTGCCACTCTTAAATGATCTGCGCACCGTGCGCGGTGAGAGCTTGTTGTCAGACAGCAACCTGTTTATGCCGGATATGACCGCCGCACAGCAGGTGTCTGGCGAGCGTATACCCCTGGCCGGCGATAACCAACAATTTGTTGCCGCGGCAAAAAAACTGCGACAAATGTACCAGTACGCAGCGGCGGGTTTTATTAAATCGGTTAATCCCGATGAAAACCTTGGCTATCTTAGTAAAGTGTTTTCCCGCTTGTATCGACTTACCTCTGGCTCGGCACGACAACCGCTGTGGCTGATTGCCCAGGCGCTGGCCGAAGCGCTAGAGATGGACGCGATAGAGTCGAGCGTGTCGATTAAAAACTTGTTGCGTAAACTCGATCGTGAAATAAAAGTATTGGCGCTCAATGGCATTGCCGCACTGGATACGTTTAGCGATGCCGAGCTGATTAAAAACCTGCTGTATTACGTGGCGCGTTCGGGTAAACACACGCCAAGTTTTGGCCCAAGCTCAAAACTTAAACAGGTCTACGATCTGTATAAATTAGATCGCGCGTTATTAGAAGGTAAAGAGCAGGGCGACAATCAAGAGCTTTTAACCAGCCCCGACCCGGATGCAATGCGCTCGGTTGTTATAGCTCTAAAAGTCGAGCTGGACGGAGTCAAGCGCGCCTTAGATAAAATCCTGTTGGGCGACGATGCCGAGCAGCTCTTAACAAAGTCCGTGGACATCTTAAAACGCGTTGGCGATACCATGGCCGTACTGGGTATCGGTGATCTACGTCGCAGCGTGATTGAACAGGGCGCCGCCCTTGAGTTGGCGATAACCAGCCCGCAAGGCTTAAGCAACGAGCAGCTGCTGAGCGTTGCCGATCGTATTATTGACATTGAAGGCGAGCTTGAAGTGCTGGCCTCGAACGCAGGCAAAAGCGTTAATAAACAAGTAAAAGACCAAGCCGGCATGACGTTATCCGATGCCAAAGCATCGGTGATGCGCGAGTCACGCAACGGTCTTGAACACGCCAAAGACGCCATCGTAGAGTACATCGCCTCGCAGTGGAATCGCGAGCACTTAAACAACGTACCGCAAATGTTGCGCGATATTCGCGGTAGTCTAGAAATGACACCGTTGCCTCGGCCAGCACGAATCTTGGGCGCCTGCGCGCGCTATATCGATGAGCAATTACTGCAACAAGAGAACACGCCCGAGTGGTCGACACTGGATACATTGGCCGATGCCATTACCAGTGTTGAATATTACCTAGAGCGCCTTGGAGGCGAGAGCAGCGAAGAGGAAAACGAACTGCTGTTGATGGTAGCCGAAGAGAGCGTCGAGCAGTTGGGCTACGCTGTGACACCTTACTCTGGTCGCAGCCAAAGCGCCCCTGCCGACTCGCTCGATCAAGACACCACCGCAGCCGAGCTCGAGCCGCAACCGGTGGACGAGCCGCAAGCCGGTGATAGCGATTCCGCGTTACTGCAAAACGCTTACGCCGAGGCATTGGCCACGGGCCAGAGCCATGGGCAAGAGCCTCAAGTAACAACCGATCAGCTAGCGCCAGAGCTCGACAGCGCACGCGAAGACGATACGGCAACGGATGCCTCGGACCGTCAAAGCACTGCCGAACAAGAGCTCACCATTGACGACGAAGACGATGACATAGTCGACGATGAGATTTTAGAGATCTTCATTGAAGAGGCCGGCGAGGTGTCCGAGGCCATTGCCGAGTATTTCCCGCTGTGGGCTCAGGATTTTAGCGACAGCGACTCATTAACTGAATTTCGACGTGCGTTCCACACCTTAAAAGGCAGCGGCCGTATGGTGGGTGCCAATGATATTGGCGAACTTGCCTGGTCGGTCGAGAACATGCTTAACCGCATCATCGATGGCAGCATTGTGCCCTCCCGGTTACACGTCATTTACATCGATAGCGTGCGGCATAGATTGCCCGCCATGATCGATGCGTTTGCGGCGCGCCAGCCTGTGCCCAATCCGGAACAGATCGATCATCTGCGCGAGCAAGGTGAAGCGCTGTCCCGCGGCGAAACCCCCAGCGACTTAGAGTCATTCGAAGAACATGATTTAGGCGATCTGGAAACCACGGCACGAGTTGATAAGACGGCCGCAGCGGACGAAAGGACGGTGGATACTTTAGCCGAGGATGACGTCTATAGCAGCGCAATCGATGAGGGTTTAAGCGAGACCGATAACAGTCAGCTGTGGCAGATATTTGGTGTCGAAGCCCTGGCACACTTGGTGATCGTGGAAAGCTACATTGAGCGCATGGAGCAAATGCGTCCTTTGTTCGGGCCGCCCAGCGATGACATGCAGCGCGCTTTGCACACTCTAAAAGGCAGCGCCCATATGGCCGAGATTTCGCCCATTGCCGAGCTTGCCACGCCGCTAGAGAGGTTTGTCAAAGAGCTGCGCAGTTATCAAGTGAATATTAACGACGACATTCTGCAATTGTTGCGTGACGGCGTCAGTTACACTCGCGCAGCCTTAGAGGATATCGATCGGCCGCGAGAGCAGATGATTCCGCGACTGGATCAATACTTGGCGCGAGTGCACGAGCTGCGCGAGCTGTACGTTGCACCGCTGGCACAGTTAAAAAAGACCGACCTAGGCGGTAAGCACCCAGTTGATCCCGAGCTGTTAGCCATTTTTATGGCCGAAGAGATGGACCTGCTGCTGGACGCCGATCAGCTTATTCATAACTGGCAGAAAAACCCCAGCGATCTTGAACAGCTACAGCCAATCGTCGACGAGCTAAAAAACCTTACTCATGGCGCGGCTCACGCTAATTTGCCTCCTATGGCCAGCTTGGGCGATAAACTGCATCAGGTGTACCTGCGCATCGTCGCCGGCGAGCTGACTTGCGAGCCTGCATTTTGCGAGCAACTGATAGACATCCACACCGCCTTATTGGATATGGTTGACGCCATTGCGGCAGGGCAAAATCTACAACCCATACCACCCGAAATAGACGTCGCTTTGGCGGCCTTGCTTGACGGCGCCGCTCTGGGCAATAGCCTGTTGATCGAAGCCGAAGCCGAAGCCGAAGCCGAAGCCGAAGCCGAAGCCGAAACCGAAGCCGAAGCCGAAGCCGAAGCCGAAGTTGAAACCGAAGTTGAAGTTGAAACCGAAGCCGAAGTTGAAGCCGAAGTTGAAACCGAAGCCGAAGTTGAAACCGAAGCCGAAGCCGAAGCCGAAATTGAAACCGAAACCGAAACCGAAGTTGAAGTTGATGCGGAAGTTGAGTCTGAAGCTGAAGCGGAAACCGATGCGAAGGTTGCAGCTAATGCGGATACCGAAACTGAC